>ERZ779729.1566-NODE-1566-length-15941-cov-19.879454_pt1 | contig 15941 bp, 7 predicted proteins | sample MGYA00511072_ERZ779729 | MGnify/ENA primary metagenome ERZ779729 (study PRJEB29588, sample SAMEA2156675) | human gut metagenome | biome: human gut; feature: human-associated habitat; material: faeces | place: Denmark | collected 2008/2010 ...
AGACAGTGTGATTATCCCGTCTCAGCCGAACTTCCTGTCAACCAAAGGTCTTAACCTGCTTCTGCGCTCCATTTCAAAGATCAAGCGGCAGATCAATCCGAGGTTGAAGATTGACGGCATTTTGCTGACGATGGTGGATAACCGCACCAACAACGCCAAGGCGATCATTTCCTCGCTTCGTTCCACCGTGGGAGAAAACATCCGCGTGTTCCGTTCCGAGATTCCCTTTTCGGTAAGAGCTGCGGAGTGCAGTCTTTCCGGAGAAAGCATTTTCTCCCATGACAGGAACGGCAAGGTCGCAGCAGCGTATGAGGCAATGACGAAGGAGGTGACAGAGCTTGAAGAGCGTGCAAAAAATCGATCTGGGCCTGACCGGGTACGATGAGCTTTTCATGAATGACGCGGAGCGAAAGGAAAACAAGCTCCCGCGCATTTATGATATTCCCCTCTCGGAGATCGACGATTTCCCCGACCACCCCTTCAAGGTGAAGCTGGACGAGGATATGGATCAGCTTGTTCAGAGCATCAAGGAGCGCGGGATCATCACCCCTGTCACGCTCCGCCCAAAGGAAGACGGGCGGTACGAAATCGTATCGGGGCATCGCAGAAAGAAGGCCTGCGAGCTTGCCGGGTTTGATACCGTGAAGGCTGAGGTGCGGGAAATGACCCGTGATGAGGCCATCATTCTAATGGTGGAATCGAACCTGCAGCGTTCTGTGATCCTGCCCAGTGAAAAAGCTTTTTCGTATAAGATGAGGCTGGAAGCTATGAACCGACAAGGTGAACGTGCCGACCTAACTTGTTCTCCAATGGATAACAAGTTAAAGGGAGTGAAATCGGCATCTCTTTTGAAAGAAGAAACCGGTGATGGACAAGCCCAAGTATACCGCTATATCCGCCTCACGGAGCTCATTCCGGAGCTTCTGGATTTGGTTGATGAGGGACGCATTGCGTTCAGACCGGCGGTGGAGCTTTCGTACCTGCAAAAGGAGGAGCAGAGTGCCCTGCTGGAGCAAATCGCCTACGCAGTTGCCACGCCGTCCCTCGCCCAGGCCATTAAGCTGAAGCGGTTCTCTCAGGACGGAAAGCTGAACAACGAGGTCATTGAGTCGATCATGAGCGAGGAAAAGCCGAATCAGAGAGAAAAAATCAACATCAAGTACGCCGAGGCCAGAAGGTTTATCCCTGCCAGCGTTCCTTACGAAAAAACCGGTGAGTATATTATGAAAGCGCTGGAATATTATCACCGGTATCAGGAACGGCAGAAGAGTCGGAATGACGCAAGATAGGTTCTTCGCCAAGGGGGCAGTCTACCCTTTTGACGGTACACCAGCGCCGTCCCCCCCTCTCGCACTCTCCCCCTCATTTACCGGCAATACCAGCTCAAAGAGAAAATAGAGAAGCGACACAATTGAAGAAGACCAGGTGCATTCGTACAATATGAGAAAAACAGTCATTGGAGGTCATCCCATGAAAAAGCTTCTTATATTGTGCGTACTTTTGCTTGCCGCATTGCTTTCCGGATGCGCCGCAGAGCCATTGCAAGGGCAAACAGCAGGAAACACACCGAAAGCTCCAACGCCATAGGAAGAAACGCCTGCTTCCTTTGAGCCGGTATCCACAGAACCAAACGATCCCACAGAAGCCGTCGATCCCGCAGATTCCATGCCGAATGAGGACAAGCACGAAAGCGGCCCTGCTATTTCTTCTGAGCCGGTAAGCGCACCCACGGAATCGAACGCGCCGGCATCGGAAGAAGCCAAGCAGCCACCCGTGCTTCCGGAGAAGCCGGAGGAAACAGAAAGCCCCACAGAGGAACCATCCGTTCCTGCGATAAGCGAGCCGGAACCGACTCCGAAGCCCGAGCCCACATTTGATATCGACTGCTGGATTTCCTACGCAAAAAGCACGGCGGTGAGCTTGGGGCTGACCTTGGATAGCTCAGCAACCGATTGCTGGGACAATCCGATCACCGCGAAGCCGACCTGCATCTACCTGGAGCGAGACATTAACTCACGCCTGAACAGATATGCGAAGGATGGGGAGATAACTGCTGTCTGGATCTGGTACGAATGCGTCGGCACAAGCAGCTACCTGATCTATATCGGGTACGCATAAGCATCAACAAATCAATACGCCGAAATGAGCATCGTGGAAACACGGTGCTTTTTTCATGCCTTGAAGGAGGACAGAACGAATGAAGAAGATTTTCAAAAGAGGAATGTCGGGGCTGCTTGCAGTCCTTATGGCATTCACCATGCTTGCAGGCTTTGGCACGACCACAGCCTTCGCCGCAAGCGAAACAGCGGAGTCCTATATGATTTCTTTCCCCCGTGACGGGGACGCTGCTCAGATTTACTCCGAGGACGCATGGGGACACTCCGCGAAAAGCTATATGAACGGCTGGGCAACAGGCTCCAGCAACTATACTACCCTGCACTGCATGGATTCCTTTGACGGGAAGGTGTGCTACTGCATCGAGCCTGGCCTTTCCCGAAATGTCGGCGATACCTATCACGGCTTCGGTGAGGATTTCTGGGATAACTATCCCAGCCAGTACAACAACACCATCGAGCCGGACGATATTAAGCTGCTGCTGGGCCGTATCATGCAGTATGGCTATCAGGGCAACCTTTCCACCTCGTGGAGATCGCAGAACGATTCCGATGCGGATAAGCTGGCCCACGCCTTCGCTACCCAGCTGCTCGTTTGGGAAACGGTTGTGGGCGAGCGCGATGCGGACTTTGACCATGTGAGCACCGGCGGCTATGATGAGATCCTGTCGCTGGTTTCCCCCAATCATCCGCTGTATAGCCGAATCATGGATTATTACGACAGCATCGAGTCCAGTGTGCAGAGCCATGCCGTTTGCCCCAGCTTTATGAGCAGAAGCAGCGGCGGCGCAAAGACCATTGAGCTTGCGTGGGATGGCAGTCAGTACATTGCCGAGCTCACGGATACCAACCGCGTGCTGTCACAGTTTACCTTCTCCGCCAGTGAGACAGGCTTCCATTTCAGCGTGTCGGGCAATACGCTCACTATCACCACCGATACGGCTCCCACCGGCAATGTGACGATTTCTGCAAGTCGAAGCGCATCCCGCTGCGGCGTTCTTGTTTGGACGGACTATAAATACGGCCCCAACGGCGGCGTTCAGGATACCATCACCTATACGGCCTCCGTCAGCGACCCCGTAAGGGCATTTGTCAAGCTGAAGGTCAGCTACGGCAGCGCCAAAATCATCAAGACCAGCGAGGACGGCAAGGTGGATGGCATTGCCTTCACCATCACCGGCGAGGGCGTCAATCAGACCGTTACCACCGACCGGAACGGTGAAATTCGCATCGACAATCTGATGCCCGGCATTTATACCGTCACCGAGCAGAGCTATGACAAGTATGTACCCCAGGAAAGCCACCGTGTTACCGTGCTCGCTGGGCAGACGGCGACGGTTTCCTTCAACAATGTACTCCGCCGCGGTGATCTGACCGTGACCAAGACCTCCGAGGACGGACTGAACCAGGGTGTGAAGTTCCATCTTTTTGGAACCTCCCTCAGCGGTCTGCCCGTGGATGAATTTGCTGTTACCGATGAAAACGGTGTGGCGGCTTTCAAGGATGTGCTTATCGGCACCGGCTACACGCTGGAGGAGATGGACGCCGCCATTCGCTATGTGATTCCCGACAGTCAGAGCGCCGCAGTGGAATGGAACAGTGTAACCAATAAGAGCTTTTCCAACATCCTCAAGAAATTCAATGTCACTGTCACTAAGAGTGACTGTGAGGTCGGAACGGCGCAGGGCGACGCTTCGCTTGCCGGTGCCGCCTACGGCATTTATAAGGGCGATCAGCTTGCGGATACCTACTACACCGACGAGAACGGCCAGTTCACCACCGGCTATTATGTCTGCGGCGACGACTGGACGATTCGTGAGATCAGCCCCTCCGAGGGCTATCTTCTGGACGGCACCGTTTATCCTGTCGGTGCAGAGGCGGCCAATTACACCGTTGAGCTGAACGCTACGCCTGCTGTGGCTGTGAGCGAGCAGGTGCAGAAGGGCAATATCGCCATCATCAAGCACTCGGATAACGGCGATACACAAATTGAAACACCCGAAGAAGGTGCGATTTTTGCCGTCTATCTGAAATCTGCCGGCAGCTATGAGGCGGCAAAGGATACGGAGCGGGACTATCTGACCTGCGATGAAAACGGCTTTGCCCAAAGCAAGGACCTGCCCTACGGCGTGTATACCGTGCATCAAGTCTCCGGCTGGGAGGGCCGTGAGCTGATGAGCGACTTTGATGTGTTTATTGCCAAAAACGGCGAGACCTACCGCTACCTCATCAACAACGCCAACTTCGAGTCCTTCATTAAGGTCATCAAGGTGGACGCAGAAACCGGCAATACCATTCCCTATGCGGGAGCAGGTTTCCAAATCTTTCGTCCGGATGGCTCTAAGGTGGAAATGACCTTTACCTACCCGGAGGTCACCACCATCGACACCTTCTACACCAATGACGCCGGCATGCTCATCACGCCGGAGAAGCTGGAGTTTGGCAAGGGCTACTCCCTCAAGGAGGTCTCCGCACCTTACGGCTATGTGCTCAGTCATGAGGCGGTCAAGTTCGATGTGGCCGAAGAGAATTCCACCGAGGAAAGCGGTGTGACGGTCGTTGCAGTGAAGCTGGGCAACTACGCGCAGAAGGGCATCATCAAGATTTCCAAAACCGGTGAGGTGTTTGCCTCTGTTGCGGCGGCGGACGGGGTCTATCAGCCGGTCTATACGGTGCAGGGACTTGCGGGAGCAACCTATGAGATCAAGGCAACGGAGGACATCTACACTCCGGACGGTACGCTGCGCTGCAGCGCCGGCGAGGTGGTGGATACGGTGACCACCGGCGCAGATGGCATGGCGGAAAGCAAGCCGCTGTATCTGGGAAAATACGAAATCACCGAGATGAAAGCTCCCGATGGCATGGTCGTAAACAAAGACGCCCATACCGCAGAACTTGTCTACGCCGGCCAGGAAATTGAGATCACCGAAACGGCTGCCAGCTTCTGCAATGACAGACAGAAGGCGCGGATTTCTCTTTCCAAGGTGCTGGAGCAGAACAAGCAGTTCGGTATCGGTATGAATAACGAGCTTTCCGCCGTGACCTTCGGCTTCTATGCCGCCGAGGAGCTTACTGCAGCAGACGGCTCTGTCATTCCTGCGGACGGACTGATTGAGATTCTGTCCCTTGACGAAAACGGGAAAGCCGTGCTCAAGAGCGATGTCCCCTTCGGCAGCTTCTATGTCAAGGAAATCAGTACCGACAGCCACTACATCCTCTCCGATGAGAAGTACCCTGTGACCTTCGCCTATGCTGGTCAGGAAATCCCCGTGGTGGAGCTTGCCGTCAATGACGGAAAGAGCATTACCAACGAGATGATCTACGGGGAAATCCATGGCATGAAGAAGGATGAGGACGGCAAGGCGCTGGCCGGAGCTACCATCGGGCTGTTCCTCACAGACGGCACCGAGCCTATCCTGACCACCGTTTCCGCAGAGAACGGCAGCTTTGCCTTCACGGGTATCCCCTATGGCGAGTATGTGGTTCGTGAAATCGCCGCGCCGGAAGGCTATGTGATGGATGAGACACCCTATGCCGTGAAGGTAGATCAGAACGGCGCTGTGGTCGAGATTGAGATCACCAACAAGCTCATTCGCGGCAGCGTTCAGCTGACCAAGGTGGATAAAAACTATCCCGACCACCATCTGAGCGGTGCGGTCTTTGAGGTATACCGTGACGGAAAGCTCGTGGACCAGATGGAGGAGCTGTCCGACGGCGTCTACAAGCTGGATGATCTGCCCTACGGTGATTACACGCTGAAGGAAACCGAAGCACCCAAGGGCTTCTTCCTTGATGAGAAAGCCTACAGTTTCTCCATTAAGGAAGATGGTAAAACCGTCGTCGTGGAAACCGAGGCCGGAAAGGGCTTTGTCAACCAGGCACAGACCGGAGGCATCCGTATTGAAAAGACTTCGGATGACGGCGTGCTGAAGGGCTTTACCTTCCGCGTGGAGGGCTCGGATATCACCGGCAATGCCTTCAGCAAGGACTTTGTGACCGATGAAAAGGGTCAGATTCACATCGAGGGGCTGCGCATCGGTGATTATGTGATCTCCGAGGTGTCCAACAAGGCCAACGAGAAGTATGAGCTTCCCGCAAATGTCACCGTAACCGTTCACGAAGGAAAGACGGTCGTTGCCAAGTTCCATAACAAGCTCAAGCCTGTTACGGATATCCCCAAAACCGGAGATACCACCAATATGCCCCTCTGGGCAGCGCTTGCGGGCATCTCCGCAGTCAGCGCAGGTGCAGCGGCCTTCTTTACCTTCCGCAAAAAGAAGGAGGTAGGCAAGCATGAACGCTAAAGTCATCATCGGCATCGCCCTTGTGGTGTTTATTATCGCAGGGCTGATCGTTCTTCGCCTGAAGAACAGAAAGTAAAACGGCAAGGGGCGGCATCTTTTTGCGGATGCCGCCCCGCTTATAAAAGGAGACGCTATGGAAGAGATAAGAAAAATCGGAGATTACTCCGTAAAGTATTCCATGTATATCGGGCACAAGGATATTGCTCTGGGCGAGAATCCCAACGCCGACAAGGATGAACGGTATATGTGCTGCTTTGTAGAGACCAACGCCATATTCGAGCGCTATTCCGGGGTGCTGGTCAGCGACGATTTTGCAGAGATCGCAAAGGTGTTCGGACAGCGCGTAGCGGACGCAGCCGAGGAGATCGTCCAGGAAAACGAAAGAGCCTGTCAAGAAGTCGGCATGAATGAGGAACTCGTGGCAGAAAGCTGCGCGCCGCTTTCCTACGAAGATTCCATTGAGAACAAGGTGGTTGTCGTCAAGGGCAGCATCCTCCGGCCTGAGTTCCGCCATGCCAATCACCAGCTTATGTTGTGTACCGGCGGCTTTGGTGCGCAGGCAAATGCGCGAGGCCGTACCTGCTACTGCATTTCTCTGTACGACGGGAGAAAGACCTCCTTTTATCGCACGGATTTTCTCGGTGTCATGGAGGAAAAGAAGCTTCCCGAATGGGCGCAGAAGGGCTTGGAGAAAGCAAAAGAGATACACGCGCAGGAAAAGAAACCGGCTAAAGAAAGAGGTGACGCAAGATGATCGAGTATGAAAAAAGAGCAATGATCGAGGCGGAGGACAAATATACCTTTCGCCAGAGCACGCAGATTTCCATGCAAACCGGACTGATCGGTCACCTCCGGGCTGATATGGACACGGACGGCAACGGCTTTTTCAGCAGTTGGTTTGACTTCCGGGAGGAGCTGAAAACCGACGAGTTCAAGGCAGAGTTTGACGAGGTGATCAACTCTCTGCGTGAGGAAGGCGACATTCTTCATAACCGCAGGTCGCTTGCCAAGTACTGCTATTGCACACCCCAAAGCCGTATGCAGGGGGAACCGGGCTACTATGGCGTTCGTGTGGATACCGAAAAATATGCCTATCTTCTGCGCCTGAACCCGGACAGAGGCGAATACAACCTGTACTGCTATTGCTATCGCCGGGATTGGCTCGATCAGCACCTGAAGGACGCAGAGAAAGGAATCCGTTTTATTGACAGCCATTACAAGGAGCTGTTTCGCATTCCGGATGGCGGCAAGGTGAAAATCCACTATTCGTGGAATGAAGACCAGATTCGCACCTGCCGGTATATCGACGATTACCAAGTGGAGATCGGGAGCAACCTCTATCACATTTGCGAGTTTGCCGAGCGCATGGAATACGGCGGCCATACCTGCGAGCCGATTCGGGACAACCTGCCCGAGCAGTGCTACAGCGTCCTTTCCGGCAGCGACGAAATCATTATCATCAAGCGCGGCGAAAAGGGCTACTTCAAGACGGACATTCCCGTCACCGACAAGGACGAAGCCCGGAGCATCGTGAATGAGTACAACACAAAGCTCGGCGTCAGCCGAGCGCAGGAAGAAGCCATGAAGGCCGGTTCTATGTTCGGCTTTCAGGTGCCCGCCGCTGACCCGAGAAATTATGACGCAGACGGAAAGCCTGTGATGCCGAAGGACAGAGGTGATGCACGATGAGTAAGGACGATTATCGTATCTGGTCTAATGCCGACCTTGACTATGAGGAGTGGAAAGATTGGATGGAGGAAGAATATCCGACGCTTTCCGATGACGAGCGCGTCGCCATGATGTATGAGGAAAACGGGCATTACCTTGAGGACGAACGGCTCAATCTGGACATTCAACTTTCCCAGCCCATTCTGGTTGTTGCCGATCTGGGGCTTTGGAATGGCAGGCGCACGGGATACAAAGAAATTCCCAGCGGCAATATCCGTGACTGTCTTTACTCTGATTACGACTACACCACATGGTATGTGGACCGAAACGGAGACTTCCGGTGCGATGACACCCACCATGACGGCACAAACCATTATCTCTATCGGGTATATAAGGACAATGTTTCCCAGGCGCAGAAAGACCGGCTCAAAGAAAAAATCTACAACGGCACAGCCACCAGGGCAGACATTGTCCGTGTCACCCGCAGGCTTGGCGATGAGATCGGAAAAGTGTACGGCTGGAGCTTTCCAACCAGGCAGAGAGAGCGAGGTGAGGCACGATGAACCACGCACTGGAAGGAGGAGAAGTATTTGAGCGTTGATACGAGCAAAGAGATAGATGTGTTTTATCCAGACCTGAACGACGGCAAGATTCAATGGGTGCACTACGATACTACGCAGTCGCTGGTTGAAATCTGTGTTTTTAATAAAGAAACGATACGGGCGGTGAATGCCGCTTGCTGGGATGCTACTGGGGCCTTTCAAATGATTCGCGAGGTCAGCAATCGTTTCCTGCTGAGGCCAGGTATGGACGGCTATGAAGATGCCATAATCCGCATGAGAAGCGACAAGCCCGCAGCTATTGGCTGCAGCTATCTTACTCTGGATCGATTGGAACAGTTCCTGGAGGCTGGAGAGCTTCTAAACAGTTACTGTATGCGGGAGTTTTGGCGCTCAGCAAATTTCTCTGACTTGCGCAAGGTTGACTTGGGTCACAAAACGCTGGAAAGAGGACGTACATTGCGGGTCTACGCGAATCTGGAGGATTGCCATATTGGGGCTTATTTGGACGGAAAGATTCTGGGTATGCGGCAGTTCGATTCGCTGCGAGAGATGAATCATACGGCGCTCTCGAAGATCTCCTTTAGCGACCTCATGCAGATGCCGGAATGGGCCGTTGCGCAGCACATTGGTATGGAAAAAAAGCAAGCCATTCCGGTAGCACGAATTGACTATTTGGACTTTCGGGGCAAGGTGGTCGAACGCACCGAATACATGGATGAGACAGCTTTTATGACCGACCTAAAAAATCAGCTGGACTGCGGTGTGCCGCTGTGCGTCGTTCTCTACCGAGACCAGAACGGCAAGACCATTTCCCGTGCGTTTCTGAACGACCTGGATACACCGCCAAAAGGACTTTTCGTAGAGGACAGTTTCCACAGAAAGCCTCAGACAGTGTCCCCAAAGAGAAAAGAACACGAACCTGCGAGATAAGGAGAAGCTATGGATAAGAAGAAAGCCATCTGCGAATATCTCCGCAAAAATCATATTGGCAAAGAAAATGCCATCCACAGCAAGGAGCTTGAAAAGCTGTTTCTGCTTGACGGACGAAATATTCGCCGCAAGATCAGTGCCTTGCGGCAGGATGGCTTTCCTATTTGCAGCGATGAAACGGGCTACTATTACGCAGATAACCAGAAAGAGATCAATACCACCGTCTGCCGGCTGAATGAGCTTGTGACCAAGGTATCCAACGCCAGAACCGGGCTTTTATTTGCATCGATCCTCGGAGAGAATGCGCAGACCGTTGAGGTCACGATCAAAGTAAGATAAGGAGGGAGTTCCCATGCCGAGCAAATACAGAATCATTTTGGAGATGGCGTCCCAGACTGCCAGGGATATCGCCTCCAATGCCGACCGATATACCGATTTTCTGATTACGGCGGCAAACAACTACAAGTACAGCTTTAAGGAGCAACTGCTCATCCATGCGCAGAAGCCGGATGCAACGGCGTGTGCGGAAATCGACACATGGAATAAACTCGGCAGATGGGTAAACAAGGGCACGAAGGGTATCGCCCTGCTGATCGACAGAGATGTTCCCTACAAGCTGAGACATGTCTTTGATATCTCCGACACCAACAGTCGTGCCGGAAGGAACATCACCCTTTGGCAGATGAAGCCGGAGTACGAATATGCGGTATCGGAAAGCCTTCAGGCCAGCTTCGGCGATGTGGAGGAGCCGCGAGATTTCCCGCACCTTCTCATGGATATTTCCGGTTATGCCGTGGAGGATAATCTTTCAGATTATCTCATGGAGCTGAACGCTGTCAAAGCCGGCAGCTTTCTGGAGGAGCTGGACGACACAAGCCTTGAAGCGTGGCTGAAAACCACGCTGAAAAGCAGCGTCGCTTTTATGGCGCTCTCCCGTGCGGGGTATGAGCCGAGGCAGTATTTTGACCGGGAGGATTTCAGCCACCTCTTTGACTTCAACACCGTGGAGGCTATTTCCGTGCTCGGTGCCGCAGTCAGCGATATTTCTGAGATGGTCATCCGTGAAATGGGCGAAACCGTCAAGGAAATGGAGAAGGAGGAAAAGCGGAAGATTCGCACATTTGCGCAGACCGGTTCTTCTGCGTATCATAAGAACCGAACAGAAAACAAGGAAAGGAGCAACGAATATGGAACTGACCTATACGATGCAGGGGGATTATCTGATTCCCGATCTGACCGTGCCGGAGAGCCCGAAGCTTGGGAAGTATGGAATGCTGCGGCGGACATTCCTCCGCGAGCACCGGGATGGGATCTACACCGGGATGCTGCTGAACGGAACACTGAACCGCCATCTGGAGGAAGTGGACCGGCAGGCACAGAAGATGCTGGACGACCTGACCGCGCAGATGAAGGCGCTGAACGGAGTGACGGAGCAGCTGAAGGCGGAGGATCAGATGCGGTGGGTGCAGATGATGAACTCCATTCGCCACTCGGCGGAGGAAGTGATTCTGAACGACCTGATCTACGCGTAACCCTTCCCACAGTTGAACAACAGCAGGAAAACATCGCAGAGGCGGAGGAAGAAAAGTCCTCCGCTTTTGCTATTTCTCAGGAGGACATCGATGCCATCCTGACACGGGGCAGCGGCATCCATCAGGGCAAATTCCGCATCTATGAACAGTTTCTCAAACAGGATTCTTCCGAGAACAATATCGCCTTTTTGAAAAACGAATACGGCATCGGCGGCGCGTATCCTGCCGTTTCCGGCAGAAATCTCGATGAAAGCCACGACGCCAAGGGAATCAAAATCAGCAGAGGCAGAATCTCTCAGCCCGAAGCAGAATTGCTTCTGCGGTGGAACAAGGTCGAGAAGCGGATCGGGGAGCTGATTCGCGCCGACCGCTATCTGAGCCAAGCAGAAAAGGACAACTATCCTGCCTACCGGGAGCAGGCAGAAGCTCGGAGGAAACGAGGTGAAATCTCTGAGGAGTTCCGGTCGATTGTCTATGATTATAACGACTTCGTGACGCAGCTCGGCGAGGAAAGCAAAACGCTGAACCTGTACTATTTGTCATGCTGCTGGGGTGCGTTCAGCGTGGGCGAAAAGAAAATGCACGCCCGAACTGCGGAGGGTGACTTCATCCTCCCCATGATGCGCGAAGCAATGAATACGATCATTGCGGACAACACCCACCTGACCGCACGATGCGAAGCCATGCTGGAAGCATTGAACAGCGATGTGGCAAAGTCCCTTGAGCCGACCTTTGATGAGCTGAACCCTCCACCGGAGCCCCGGAAGGAATACCGCTATCATCTCGGTGATACGGTCTATATCGGTACGCAGGAATACGAACTTCTGTCTTTTGATGAGAAGAAGGTCGTTCTCTTTGATATGCAGTTCCCACTGTTTAACAAGGAACTGACTCGTGAAGAGTTCGATAACCGGCTCAAAGAAAATCCGCTGAATGACAAGCTGCTGCAAATCGTGGAAGAACCCCCTGTCGCAGACAATACGAAGGCGAGAATATCCCTTGACACCGGCAGCAACAAGGTTCACTGGATCTACTTCAATCCCGATGCAGATGCAGGCGGACAGTATGTTTCCGGAGATCTTGATTTCTCTGTTTTTGAAGAGCTTGTCGAGCAGTATGACATTGCCAGCCATCCGGAAAACGCCGCCGACTTCCGAAATGACCTTGAAGAAATCTCGGATCAGTTCCTTGCGGACATCAATACTCCGTTCTTCATGGAAGCTGAAAATGACTATGAGATGGACTGCGATTATATCGAGTTCACGCCGGAAAACCTCCTGAAGATTCACGAGGATATTCTGTCTTTAGAGGCAGACCGGGAAGCAGCGCGAGAGACTGACCGATATGAGGCGGAGTTTGGTGCGGACGGCACACGGGTATTCAGAGAAACGGAAGATTTGGCAGAAGATGATTCCGGAATTGAGAGTCTAACGGACGAAGAACTGGATACTCTGCCCATCAGCACCGTCAAAGACGGCGAGGTCGTGACCTACCCCAATGCGGAGGCCTTGCTGGATGACCGGAAAGAATCGCTCACCCCACCTCCGCAGGTGAAAAGATCCTCCGGGGTTGCGCCTCATGTGCTGCATCCGGAAATCAACACCGAGTACCGAACCAACTTCCAAATCGAGAGCGATGATATCGGCGTGGGCACACCGCTGGAACGGTTCTATCACAATATCCGTGCCATTCAGCTTCTGAACAAGCTGGACGCGGAAAGCCGGCTGGCAACACCTACGGAGCAGCGCGTGCTTGCCGACTATGTGGGCTGGGGCGGTCTCTCCGAGTTCTTCAAGGAGGATAATCCCCATTATACCGAACTGAAAGCTGTGCTCTCCGACGAGGAGTATGCGTCTGCGAGAGAATCCACGCTGACGGCCTTTTATACGCCGCCCGTGGTGATCAAGGCGGTGTACAGTGCCTTGGAGAACATGCACTTTCAGACCGGCAATGTACTGGAGCCCTCCTGCGGCATCGGAAACTTTATGGGGCTTGTTCCCGAAAGCATGAATGACGCGAAGTTCTACGGCGTGGAGCTGGACAGTATTTCTGGGCGGATCGCCCAGCAGCTCTATCAGAAAAACAGCATCGCGGTGCAGGGCTTCGAGAATACAAATCTTCCCGACAGCTTCTTTGACGCCGCAATCGGCAATGTCCCCTTCGGGCAGTTCAAGGTGCCGGACAAGCGCTATGACAAGCACAACTTTCTCATCCATGACTATTTCTTCGCCCGCACCTTGGATAAGGTGAGACCCGGCGGCGTGATTGCCTTCATTACCTCAAAGGGTACGCTGGACAAGGAAAACCCCAATGTCCGAAAGTATATTGCGCAGAGAGCTGACCTCCTCGGTGCTATCCGGCTGCCGAATGATACCTTCAAGGCCGCTGCCGGCACAGAGGTCACATCGGACATTATCTTCCTCCAAAAGCGTGATCGATTAGTGGATATTGAGCCCGATTGGGTGCATCTGGCCACCGACGCCAATGGAATCCGGATGAACGCCTATTTTGTGGACAACCCTGAAATGGTGTTGGGCGACATGCAGATGGTCAGCGGGCCTCACGGCATGGAGTCCGCCTGTATTGCTTATGAAAATACAGAGCTTGAAGACCTCTTGCGGGATGCCATCCAGAACATTCATGCCGAGATTACCGAATATGAAATCGACGATCTTGAAGCAGAAGATGAGAGCCTTTCTATCCCCGCTGACCCTGATGTCCGCAATTTCAGCTTCACGGTGGTGGACGGCAAAATCTATTACCGCGAAAACAGCCGCATGAATCCCGTGGATGTTTCCACGACCGCCGAAAACCGCATCAAGGGTATGATTGCCATCCGTGATTGTGTCAGGACGCTGATTGAGTACCAGACGGAGAACTATCCCGACGCCGATATCAAGGCGGAGCAGGAAAAGCTCAATCGTCTCTATGACGACTTTAGCAAGAAATACGGGCTTATCAGCGCAAGAGCCAACAACTCGGCGTTCAATTCCGACAGCTCCTACTGCTTGCTTTCTTCGTTGGAGGTGCTGGACGATGAGGGTAACTTCATCCGCAAGGCAGATATGTTCTCCAAGCGAACCATCAAGCAGAAGGTAACGGTGCAGTCAGTTGACACGGCTTCCGAGGCCTATGCGCTGTCCCTTGCAGAAAAAGCAAGAATCGATATGCCGTATATGTCGCAGCTCACCGGCAAAACCGAGCAGGAGCTGTTTGAGGATTTGAAGGGTGTTATTTTCCTCAACCCCATGCACATAAGCGAAGAGGACGGCAAGCCGAAGTATCTCCCTGCCGATGAATATCTCTCCGGCAATGTCCGTGAAAAGCTCCGTTGGGCAAAGCGGAGTGCGGAGCTCTACCCCGAAGATTACGGTGAGAATATTCGTGCGCTTGAGGCGGTGCAGCCGGTTGACCTGACGGCAAGTGAGATTTCCGTAAGGCTGGGCGCAACATGGCTGCCTCCGGAAATCATTGAGGAGTTCATGTTTGAACTGTTCAGTACCCCTCGCTACTGCCAGTGGAACATCCATGTTCACTACGCGCAGTACACCGGCGAATGGAATGTGGAGGGGAAATCCTATGACCGTAGCAATGTAAAAGCCCACAACACCTACGGCACCGGCAGAGTTAATGGCTATAAGATCATGGAGGAAACCCTGAACCTCCGAGATGTAAGAATCTTTGACTACATCGAGGACGGAAACGGCAGAAAAACGGCTGTGCTCAACAAGAAAGAAACCGCCATCGCACAGGGCAAGCAGGAGCTTATTAAGCAGGCCTTTGCTGATTGGATTTGGAGCGATCCGGAACGCCGGGAGCAGCTGACCAAGCTGTATAATGAGAAGTTCAACAGCATTCGCCCCCGCGAGTATGACGGCAGCCACCTGAATTTCGTGGGAATCAATCCGGAGATCACGCTGAGGCCGCATCAGGTCAATGCCATTGCCCATATCCTCTACGGCGGCAACACCCTGCTTGCCCATGTAGTGGGGGCTGGGAAGACGTTCGAGATGGTAGCGGCGGCCCAAGAGAGCAAACGGCTGGGCTTGTGCCAAAAAAGTCTGTTTGTGGTCCCCAATCATCTGACGGAGCAATGGGCGAGCGAATACCTCCAGCTCTACCCCTCTGCCAATATTCTTGTGGCCACCAAGAAGGACTTCGAGACCAAGAACCGCAAGAAGTTCTGCGGGCGCATTGCCACCGGCGACTACGATGCGGTCATCATTGGTCACAGCCAATTTGAAAAGATCCCCATGTCCCTGGAACGACAGCGTGCCATCCTGCAGCAACAGCTGGATGAAGTGCTGGACGGCATTTCTGAATTGAAGAAAAACCGTGGGGATAATTTCTCCATCAAGCAGCTGGAGCGAACCAAGAAAACGGTCAAGCAGAAGCTGGACAAGCTCAACGATCAGTCCCGCAAGGATGATGTTGTGACCTTTGAGGAGCTGGGCGTTGACCGTATCTTCATCGATGAGGCGCATTACTATAAAAACCTCGCCGCATTTACAAAAATGCGGAATGTGGGCGGCATCAGCCAAACTGAGGCCATGAAGTCCAGCGACCTGTATATGAAGTGCCGGTATCTGGACGAGCTGACCGGCGGCAGAGGCGTTGTGTTTGCCACCGGCACACCCATCTCCAACAGCATGGTGGAGATGTACACCATGCAGAAGTATCTCCAGTACGGAGCGCTGCGCAGGAATGACCTTCTCCACTTCGATGCCTGGGCCTCCACCTTCGGTGAGACGGTGACAGCCATCGAGCTCTCCCCGGAGGGCACGGGCTACCGCGCCAAAACGAGGTTTGCCAAGTTCTATAATCTACCGG
>ERZ779729.1574-NODE-1574-length-15865-cov-4.489184_pt1 | contig 15865 bp, 24 predicted proteins | sample MGYA00511072_ERZ779729 | MGnify/ENA primary metagenome ERZ779729 (study PRJEB29588, sample SAMEA2156675) | human gut metagenome | biome: human gut; feature: human-associated habitat; material: faeces | place: Denmark | collected 2008/2010 ...
TAGTACATAATATTTTACAAGCATAGGTGCAAACCACGCACTATTTTTGTGCAAAATTACGCCTTGTATTTTGAGTGGTATTTCATTTCAACTCCGGCTGTCATTTTCACCTAGACCAGTAACATTATGTGTCACTTTGCCTAGCTTGCTGTCGCTCGCTCGACTCGGCGAGGCTATGAACTTTACACATCAACGTATGTACACTAATAGCCGTGTCTCATTTGTAAATTAGTTAGTACGACATTTGTTCGTTTAGAGCTGTCAAATAAAAATGCCACCCACGTTACGAACATTCATTCTGTAACTAGAGTGGCAATATATCATGGACAAGTGGTACATTAAAGCGGTCTGCAATTTACCAACATACATGTTAGCGTATCTTTCAACGTTGCTTTCTAACTGTATACATTAATGTTAGCACTTGGTGATACCTTAATATGAAAGTGAAGCAAGCACAGCTTCTTTACACATTATGTCTTTAAATCTTAGACATCCTCTTTCAAAATAAAATCTTAGGTTAGTTAAAATTAAGTCGTTCTTTTTTAGCATAACATAGTTAATATTGTGGTCATCAGTTGTTACTGTTATTTTGATAGGGCATGATTTATCTGGTTTATCATCGCAGAATATAATACCAGAATCAGCATACTCTTTAATACCATACATCCTGTCTTTGTATTTAAGAGTGAATACGTATTTTCCTCTACCGCTTGGCTTATCAATAAAAGCTTTGCTGTCGTTAAGATACACACCTTGGCTAGAATATGCAACATATTTATCACTAGAAAAAGCTTTGTTGAAACCACTTTGTTTTTGTGCAATAGATGCAGTGTCAATAAAACCCTGTTCTAGTACGAAACCGTTACCTCTTAAAAAGTTTGTATCTTCTTTTAATCTAGCAGAGATTCCCATAGCTGTATAATACGGGTTAATGATAGATACAGTGTTACCACACATGTACACGGGTACATATCGTATCTGTTTTCCCTGTCCTCTTGCAACGCTTGTGTGTACACTTAAAAACTTCTTGATTTCATCTGTACAGTAGTGGTTTGTCTCACTCTGGAATTCGTCAAACATCATTTGTTGAACATCAGAAAAAAGGTGACTGTATCGCTTTAATGCGTCCGCGTTATTAAGTGAGAACGCATAACCACACGGTTCTTCATTTAAGAAAAGTTCATGAAAAATACCAGATGCGCGCCTTTTACTTGTCATTTCATATCCTCTAAAGAATAATGAACCTATATCTTTAAAGAATTTGTTTGCTATTTCATCAAGTTCGTAGTTATATCTATATAAGAGCGCGAATTTTTCGCCTCTTTTAAGAAATCTGTTTACTAACAGTCTACTAAAATAAGTTGTCTTTCCACCTGTTCTATTGGTTGTAACCATATAAATTTCTGGTTTGTTTCCGTTTATGTCAAGCATACTTAAAAGCTTTGTTCCATCATAGTATTTATTCATTGTGTATTTCACCTACTTTCTCTATATATTGTAGCACACAGCTTGACAAAAATCAATATATAGTATATAATATTTCAGATGAAAAGGTGGTGAAAATAATGGATGTAAACGCTATTTTGCAGGCAGTAGGAACGCTAGGTTTTCCAATCGTATGTGCAGTAGCTATGGCTTGGTATGTAAAGTATACGACAGACCGAAACAGGGAAGATATTGATAAGCTTAATGAACAGCATCAACAGGAAATGAAAGAAGTAACAACAGCATTAAACAACAACACCCTTGCATTGCAGAAATTGTCAGATGTTATTGGAAACGAGGCCAACAAATGAAAACAGTAATTCTAAATTCAAAAGGGACTGACGTAGTAGCATTACAAGCTATCTTACGTTCACAGGGCTTCATAGGCCAAAACGGAAAACCCATCTCAATCGATGGCAATGCAGGAAACAACACAATCTTTGCAATCAATTCATATCAGAGCATGATGAGAGCTTACGGTATTGAATGTGGCACAAATGGCCATAACGACTCTTCATGCGGGCCAAAAATGTGGGTATCCTTGTTAGGTGGTGATTGCTAATGCCTTTTACTCCTAGACTTACATCAGAAGGCATGCAAGGGTCAAAATACTGGTACAGTGATAACCCATTTTATCAAGCGAATCTTGGGCCACAACAGACAGGTGGTAATTGTACATGGTATGCATGGGGCAGATTTTATGAAATTATTGGTCGGTATCCTTCAGGTTTATCAACATCAAATGCAACTAACTGGTACTTACGTACAACAGGTTTTTCAAAAGGAAAAGACCCAAAATTAGGCGCTATTGCCTGTTACGGATATAACAATGGTGGTGCTGGTCACGTTGCAGTTGTTGAACAAATAACATCAGACGGTATTGTGACTTCAAATAGCGGTTGGTCATCTGGAAAGTATTTTTGGACAGAAAAAGCAAAAAAGAGTAATGGGTATTGCCCTGACTGGATGAACGGTTATTTACAAGGTTTTATCTATGCTGACATTGATACTGGTTCTATTCCAGACCCGACAGATTTGCACTGGCAATCTATTCCAAATTGGTTAGATAGTTACACTTCGGAGAAATCAGCAAACAATGCTTATTGTGTTGCAAGCTATTTACTCACAAAAGGGTGGTCATTAAATGGTGTTTGTGCGCTGCTCGGTAACGCTACAATGGAATCTTTTATTAGCGCAGACCTATTTGAAAAAGGTGTTGCAGAAGATGAAAGAGGATACGGGCTAGTTCAGTGGACACCCGCAGTTGAAACCATTATTCCTTATTTGAACCAAAACTATCCAGACTGGAGAACGAATCTCGACAATGATGGCTATGGACAGTGTCAGCGATTGGACGATGAACGACATAACAACCCACAGGAGTGGTATCCAAACTTTCCGTCAGTTCCAACAGAGTTTAGAACATATCAGACAATGGATGCTTTTTGTACCGCTACAGATGATGTTGGACATATGGCTAAATGCTTTTTGTACTGTTATGAAAGACCCGCTGATCCGTCAGCAACTATTGAAAAACGAGCAGAGTATGCGAGGTACTACTTTAATTTGCTACAGGGTTTTAACCCATCGTTACCAACAGGAAAAGGAATAAGACGCAGGCTTCCTATATGGATGTACCCAAAATTAAGAAAGAGGTGGTAAAATGAAACAGGCAACAAAAGACGTATTATTAGCATTTATTGGAGATAGAACAGATGATGAAGCTATCAGCGTTTTAGAAGCAATCAACGATGACGACATTGATGCCGAGGATTGGCATAAGAAGTACATTGATAATGACAAGGAATGGAGAGAAAGATATACAGCTAGATTTAAAGAGGGTGGAGAACCACAATCAACAAATCCATCAGAACCAGAACAAGAACCAGACCCAGAAGAGGAAATGAAAAAATTAACTATTGAAACTGTTTTATATGGAGATAATAAATAAAGGAGTGATTTTATATGCCAACTAAACCGAAAATTACGACTAACACAAATATTTCTGTTGACATTGTAAACGCTATTAAAAATAGCGCGTCAAACAATTATCGAGAGAATGTGCCTTATGCAACAACCGACGCAGATTCGCTTAGGGGTATTGGAGCAATTTTAATGAATAACCCAGCGTTAATGAACGAGTTTATCAACACCCTTGTCAACCGGATTGCATTTGCGAGAATTGCAAGCAGAATGTACACAAATCCGTTAAGAATGTTTAAAAAAGGTGTCATTGACACAGGTGAAACCATTGAGGATATTTTTGTAAATATCGCGAATGTTTATCAGTATGAAGAAGTAAGAGGTTCTGACAACGGGGCGGGTAATGCATTCAAGAGATTTGATAATGATGTAAGAGTGGCTTTCTATGTAATGAATTCACAGTTGACTTATCCTGTGACGGTTAATCGTTCTATGTTAAAGAATGCTTTTAATTCTTGGGCCGGTATGGATGAGCTTGTGAGCGGAATTATTCAGTCAGAATATAGTGCGGCGGCTTATGACGAATTTAATATAACAAAATACATGATTGGACAGCACATTCTTAAAGGAAAACTTACATATTACACATTCACTGGCGGAAATTATATTGAAGCAGCTACACAGCTTAGAAAAGCATCAAATGATATGTCGTTTATGACAGACAAGCTTTCAATCGCTGGCGTTAAAACATTTACAGAAAATGACAGAAAAGTTATTCTTATCAACACAAATTATGATGCAAATATTGATACAAACGTTCTTGCAGGTGCATTTAATCTGCCGTATGCAGATTATCTGAACAGAAGAATCCTTATTGATTCACTTGGCACACTTGACGTTGAAAGATTAAATAAGATTTTCGCAAATGACCCTACATACAAAGAACCGACAGTGGATGACATGGCTTTCCTCGATAACATTGCAGGTGTTATCTTAGATGAAGATTTTGTTCAGATTTATGACAACGTTTTTGAGATGCGTGATATGCCTAATCCTGTTTCACTTGACCATAACTACTTCTTGCATATGTGGCAGACTTACGCTGTATCCCCTTTTGCAAATGTGGTATGTTGTATTCCTGCCGATTCTGTGCCTGAACAGACATCTTCCAACACAACAATTACTCCGTCATCACTAGCAGTTACGGGAAAACTCGGTAAAGATGGTATAGCAACCGGAATTCTTACTGCATCAGTTTCAACGGTAACGGGTGGTACAGAAACAGTTAAATGGACTAAAACAGGCGGTATAGCAACTGGAACTATCGCTTCAAATGGTGTTTGGAAAGCAGAGACATCAGGTACGTTGAAAGCAAAAGCAAGTATCGGTACAATTGATTCTGATGAGGTAACTATTACAGTATCTTAAATAGGGGAGTGACTTAATGAGCTATATTGCACCAGACACGGACATATATTTGCTTGCTAATGTTGAATGTGATAAAAGTTACGATAATGTTAAATATTTTGCAACTAAAAATGCACAACATACTTATATGTCTAGTAAAATCGTTAAGTCATTTACTAACCAGAGTTACGGGCGTGTCAATAAAGGCACGTTCCGTCTCTTCTGTAAAGCGGATGACGTTTATCGATGTAATTATTTAATGTTTCAGAATACAGCTTTTGGCAACAAGTGGTTTTACGCATTTATCAATAGCATTGAGTATGTTTCTAATAATACGTGTGAAGTGAGGTTTACTATTGACTTATTTCAGACATGGTTTCTGGATTGTACACTTGGTCAATGCTTTGTTGAACGTGAACATGTTACGGATGATAGCATAGGCGCGCACACCCTACATGAAGATGTTCCTACCTCTGAAATGATTACAGCTATTGAAGAACGATTGACAGAATTTTCTAAAGAATACGTTTATGGAGTAGAAATCTGTATCAGTGATACTCAGTTAAGTGGAATAGCTAATCAGCCAACATGGTTTGATAAGCCTGTTTTGGGTGGTGTTTTTCAGGGTTCTAAAATAGGCATAACAGAAAATAGCAATGACTTATTAACGTTTCTGAATAATGTGATTTTAGCAGGCTACCAGTCAACAATCATTCAAGTGTTTACTATCCCAAAAATTCTTGCACCGTCTTCATCGGCTGCAGTCGCTCAAAAAGTAGTAAATCTACCAGATTTGCCAACAAAGTTTGGAGATTACACACCTTTAAATAACAGATTATATTCTTCGCCTTTTGTTGACTATATAGTGTATTCACCTACAGGTGACAAGATGGTTTTACATCCAGAGTTATTTATAACACCAACGTATAGAATTGTTGTTTTTTCTGGAAATCAAGGTACAACTCCACAAATAATGTGCAATCCATCACATTATAAAAATATAAGAGGAATAGACAAAACAGAGGGTTTTACGATTAATTATGGTGTAAAAGGGTCTTTTATGTATGACGCATATCAAGCTGAGATTGCATCATATGGTGTTGGTGAAGTTGGCGGAACGTTGGCACATTGGTTGCCAAGGTTTTTAGGGGCAAGCGGTAGAACAGTTGGAGCGGGTATTGGTTTAGGTACAGCTATAGAAACAGGAGCTGGGATGCCTTTATTGGCCGCAGGACTTTCGGCCGTCAGTGCTGTAAGTAGTGCTGTTAGTACAGCGTCAGATTATTTAAAAGAAACGCACGATACGTCAGAATTAAGTGGTGCTTCTGGTGGCTCTATTCTTTGGTCACAGCAGTTATTAGACACATTTGTACAGGTAAGACAGGTTAGAGAAGAGTACGCAAGAATCGCCGATAACTATTTTAGTATGTTTGGATATAAGGTATGCAGATTGAAAACCCCAAACATTGGAACTAGACCTTCATGGAATTATGTAAAATGCTCTACTGTTACAATAACGGGTGCAATTCCAGCTGACGCTGAAGAATTAATAGTTAGTGTTCTCAAAAAAGGTGTAACATTCTGGAAAACAAGCTTCGGAAACTACACAGCAAATAATAAATAAGGTGGTGATTAAATGGGTAAAAGTAGAAGCAAGAGAAGATTTTTTCAGAAGGTATATTCATCTGGTATAGAATATAATCATTGGCTGATGAAGTTTGCAAGCAACGCTATTTCATCTTACCGTGTAGAAGGATTACCTAAAGAAATAGATTCGAGATGGCTAGCTCTAAAACTATTTGAACTCGGGTCTGTTGCTTTCTTTTACGATTCAGATGCAGATGAGTATGCTTGTATGCAGTATTCGTGTCTTGGTACTTATGACTGCTATGGTAATCCAACAAAGATACGTGTTTGGAATCCATGGACAGGATATCAAAGAGAGCTTGGCAAAGATGAATTTGTTATCATCTGGGATAATATGTTAAGAATAAATATGTACAAGGCTTACGTCGAATTAGCGTATAGGCTGTGGAGAATTGATGGCACAATAGATACAAACTGTGTAGCTCAAAAAACACCTGTTATTGTACAATGTTCAGAAAATGAGCGATTGACGTTTAAAAATCTTATTGCAAGTGTAGATGCTGATAACCCGTATATAGCAGTGGGTGATAATTTATCACTAAAAGATATTAAGCCGTTAAAACTTGATGCACCACTTGTAGCACCTCCGTTAATGGAAGTGCAGCAGACACTTTACAACAGAGGAAATGCCCTTCTAGGTATAACATCTGTTATCGTTCAGAAAAAAGAGAGAATGGTTAAGTCAGAAGTAGATACAGCCAACGCTGATGCACTTGCTAACAGACGTTCAAGAACAATGGCAAGAGACTATGCAAGTGTACAGATTAAGGAAAGATTTGGTCTTGACGTAACATGGATTTTTGACGATGGTGACGAACCTAACAAGGAAAATGGTGAAGGAATTCAAGATTAGTTTATAGGAGGCATTAAAGTAGATAGTTTAGGCACTCCTGATATATTTATAGAGGTAATAACATGAGTAGATACACAACAGAAGTCAGATATATCTGTGAATCTCTGGCAGGACTTGACAAATCGGTTGGCTATTCAAATGTTAATGAAGTCATTGAAAAGTCAAGAAACAAAATATTTCCACCTTTTGAAATATTTGACGAAAGTTATAGACCTGTACTTGAAACAAAAATTCTTAAACACTTTTACACTAGAGAAATTGGTTGTGAAACTTTTGGACTTTGGCAGTTAAGACTTGACGCAAAATTATCAGTTATTATGCCGTATTATAATAAGCTTTACAATGCTATCAATATAGATATTCCTGTAATCGACAATGTTAGTATGAACGTTGAACATAATATTGGTAGGAATGCTGATACAAAAGTTAATGATAAAACAGACATAACAGCAAGTTCTAATACAGAAACAAACACAACAGCTAGTTCAAAGATTAGACATAGTGATACACCACAAGGTAGTTTACAGAATCTCGAATCTAATGAATATATGAGTGATGCAACACTTAGTGATACAACACAGTCTGTAAACAGCAACACTAACAGTAGTAGCAACAGCAAAAGCAACAGTGACACGAACGCAAAAAGTACAGAAGAATATGCAGAACATAGGTGGGGAAAAGATGGCACAATAACTTATATTAGCATGGTCAATGAGTACATCGAAAAGATGAAAAATATTGACGCAATGCTTATTCGTGAACTCGAAGATTTATTTATGCAGATTTGGGATATATGGGAGTGATTAAGGATGAGTTTTAAACCTAGAAATTTTAGAGAATGGTGTAATTATACTATTCCTGTTTTACCCCATGTGTATGGGGATGAATTAAGTTATTATGAATTGCTTAATAAAGTAGTTGAAAAACTTAATGACATGGGCATTACAGTCAATGAATTGATTGATTATGTTAATACATATTTTGATTCAAAAGACTGGCAACAGATGGTTAATGGTAAACTAGACGCTATGGTAGCAGATGGAACACTTGACAGATTGATAAACCAGAAAATTTTGGGGGAATTGAATGAGAAAGTAAGTGCGCTAGAAAGTAATGTAAACACACTTAATGAAAACAGAAAAAATTTTAGAAACTGCAAAATTCTTTGTATCGGTGACAGCTTCGGTAGAGGTGTTTATGATGGAAGTGATCACTTAGAAAACTCGTGGCCTACCAAGCTCGGAGAATATGCGTCTGGAAGTATAATTTATAACTATTGTCAGAATAACGCAGGTTTTCTTTCATTAAATAAAGGCTTTTTGAATCAGCTCGTTAATGCAAAAAATGATGGTCATGATGATGCTCATATTATTCTGATAGAGGGTGGACATAATGACGGGTATCTTGATACAACTGATTTGTTTAAGGCGGTTGTCGAGTGCATCAATTATGCTAAACAGAATTTCCCAAGGGCTGTCATCTATACGATTGCCGCAAATACAGGGACAGATAGCAAAATTTCTAGGTCAAAACGGCATGATGTTTGGGAAATTATGCAGAGTGCAAGTAACTTAACAGGTATAACAATGTGGATGGCTAATATATACTTATGGAATATTAATGATACATTAAGTGGTGACGGTATTCACCCAAACCAGTTTGGCTATCAGATGTTAGCTAGTGTTATTTATCAGTTGCTGTGTGGTGCAGACCCTCAGATTAACGCCAATAGAAATCTCGGATTTGAAACAGAGTGGTGTGGCGATAAAATCACAATGATGAGTACATCGAACGTATTTGAGACTACTACTCTTAGTGACAATTTTTATCTTAATGGTGATACGCCTGCATTTATTAGAGAAATAAATCTTTCAAATAATTATGCAAATCGTGAAAGTCCATTAGCTATTTCTGTTCCTATGGGTGTAAACGGACAGGATATTAACGGGTGGATGATTCTTAGATTAAGAAATGGCAGACTTGAAATGTGCCCACTTGCTTATAAGGGTGCGGGCGGATATGTTGTTTTGAGTGGTTCGCACCAATTTTTTATGCCACAGTTTACATCAACATTCCCGACGTTATTGATTATGTAAATGTTTCACGTGAAATATAATAAAGGGAGTCTTTTTTGGACTCCCTTATTTTTATTATGCTAATGCTATACACAAAAGAAGTGAATAAACGCACATTATAAAAAACAATGTTAATTCGTTGAATAACCTTGCGGTTATTGCCGATATCATTACAAGTGCAAAAAACAAATTTAGTATATCATTCATTTCTATATTACCACTAATAAATACATATGTATAAGTTGTCATCACGTCCGAATATACTATCTACTAACATAGATGCAAATCTATCTGATTTTTCAACTAGTCCTTTAAATTCGTCTGCCGATAACACGTTTGATTTCATATATAATGATACATTCCCATATTCTATCCTTTGACAAATTATTATATGTGTAGATTTGGAAATAACTGTACTAACGCCTTTTAATGTCATTTTTATTACTCCTTTTCTTCATTCTCCTGCATGCTTCACTAACGTAAGCTTTATGATTTGAATCGTTATATTTCTCAGCCGAAGCTTTCATTATTTCACGTCTGTATTGAAAGTATTCTTCACAAACTGAATGGCAATTTAAACATCTTTTACTACATTCTTTACAGGGTGCTTTCATTTTATCACCTATTAGTTTCGTAAACATAACCGTTAGAATTTACTTTTGGTGTAATACCACCATCAGTTGTGCATAAATATGTTACTCCTGTTTCTCTATCGTAATATTCGTATACATAATGACCCCATGATTGAGTGCACACTTTTTATTGTATCATCGTTATTACAGTCTGTATTTTTTCCACAACCAGTTAGAACAGATAAAATTAACAATACTACAACTAATGTCTTTTTTCATTATTTTTTTCACCTACCACTTAAAAGAATAATTAACACCTTGTGAACTTTTTCTATTTTTAAAATAAGGTGCTTTTTTAGCTTTTCTAAGGTTCCTGCAAACTGTATACCATTCAAGTGTAATTTTTTTAACTTCTGTATCATTCATTCCAAATACTATTCTTTGCATTATCTCACCCCGCTTGAACCAAAACCCTTTCTATCACTGTCAGTCAAATCTTCGACTTCTACAAATTCAATTTCTGGTTGATTTCTAACTATTCTAAATTGTGCAATCCTATCACCCCTTGTTATAACTGTATCTTCAACAGCATAAGCAGGAAAACACCATTCGTCATTCCTACCACAGTATGCGTTATCAATAATGCCCATACTATTTGTCATTAAAATGTGATATTTTCTGAAAGTCGATGACCTAGGCAAAACATGCGCTTCATATCCATTTGGCAGTTTCATAGCCACACCTAGTGGTATATTTATATATTCACCTTTTTTCATTCGCACTGTTTTACCTGCTTTTAAATCAATCCAGTCTCCCAATGCATATTTTTCTGGAAGTACTGAGTTAAAATATCCATGATTCTTTGCCAATACTTTAATTTTTTCCATTTAATTCACCCCCCATAAAACATTAATATTTTTTCTAGAAAAGCTTTATAAAATAAATCTGCTGCATAATGTGTATATGAATTCATCAATATTTTTAAAGCGTTTTCCAACGTGTTCATTCTTATTACACGCTTAATTGCAAGTAAAGCCTGCTTTGCGTCATATACTCTAATACACGCGTTGTAATCTTCATCTAGTGTAGAGTAAATATCTTTTCTTATTTGGCTGTCTGATTTATCGCAATTGGTACGATGTTTCAACAAGTAAAACACCTCCGTCTATTCTTTTTGGAATTAATTTGCCTGGTACATTTAAGCCAATCTTAAAATCGTCAAATGTTCTAACAATAGGTTCGTGTGTAACTTGATTGAAAAGAAATCTGTTTACTGGTGTATTTTCTTTGTAATCTTCATACACAGCTTTTCCAGACATTGACAATTCAAACAAGTCTTTGCATCGCTGTGGCATTCCTGCGCACTTAATGTTATTGTACGGATTTTCTATCTTCTGCAAATCTTCATGTGTAACATGTTCCACGTATGTTTTTTGCCTCGTGAAAATAGCCATATCCCAACAGGATTCTAATTTCCATGAACAAAAATCAGTTTCGTGTACTTTAATTCCTGTAATCTGTTCTGGTTGTAAATCACAGTGTATACTATCAGTATCAGCATATATGAAACCGTGTTCTTCAACACCATGATAGTTAGCTTGTGCGGCTCTTATAGTAAAGTTTCTTGCATAACTTGTGATTGCTGACCCAACAGGGATATAGCCTGCTTCTTTATCTTTAGCTGTAATGTTTATGAACCCTATTGAATTATCACCCTTAACGTACGCTAATTTGAATGAAGAGTCTGTAGATGCAGCCATTTTACCATACAAATTATTTAAAAATAACTTTGCTAATGTACGTCTAGCGCCTTTACTATTCATTTTTATTTTTGCATATTTATCAACATACTCATCAAATATTCCAATCTCTGAATAAAAATAACAACCGTCAAGAATCTCAAAGTCAACAAGCTCATAATGCTCAAGTATAAGAAAGTAATCTGTCATTGTTAAGGTAAGCTCTACCCTTGTATCACGAGTATTACCATCAATGTCAATGTACTTGTCATAATACTTACCGGTGACTTTGTCAAATACATCAGACGTCTGCAAAGATTCTGTGCCTTTGTATAGCATATTTCCTTTTACCTGAATGAATGGTAATTTACCATTTTTCAAATAGAATTTTGTTTTTATTCTTATAAAGAAATACATGTTACTTTGCAACGCCTTGTCTGGTATAAAGTTACCAGACCAGAACATAGGTTTTCCAACTGGATATCTATTGCCAGACATGGAATGCATCATTGACGGATACAAAGAATTTACATCGGCAGTAGTTCCATTTGTGTATATTTTGTTTTCTTTTCCTTTTACAAGGTAACACCAACCACCTCTATATGATTTTCTAATGTAAGCATCAACATTTGACTTACCATATATGTCAGAATCTAGTTCTAATTGCGTAACATCTGGAAATCTTCTTTTCCAATCATCCTCGCCTACTATTTGCTTATACTCAGCTAGACAACAGCTGCCTATTGTAAGCCTGTTATGACCTTCTTGAAAAACAATCTCTAGTGCTTCTTTAACAACAAGAACCTCGTTAGCTATGTACTTTTTTTCTTTTGGTTTAATCTCGCATCCTGCATATCGAAAACCTGTATATTCCATCTCAAGTTTCTGATGCTTGGTTTTAAATGCTTTTCCTATTTCTTTAACGGAAAACGGAAGTAGCTTTAGTGAATCGCGAAATTCTATTATCTTGTCATTTATCTTTACTTTGATAGTGTACCACTGTCCCATTTCTGAAATGGTGTACTTGAAAGAATTGTTATACATTTCTTTATCGTGTTTCCATTCACAGGAATTGACTCCGTCTCCCGTATACGCTTGTTTTAGATGCAGTTTATTCAGAAAAAACGATATCCAAAAGTTACCATCAAATTTTAGGTTGTGAAAATAAACTATCAGATTTGATTTTAAACTACTTAAATATTCCCATGTTTCGTCTATTGAATGCAATATAGAAACATCTTCCGTAAACATTTCTACAACGGCAGATGCCCAAACCTCTGTATTTTTCTGACCTACATAGACTGTAGTTTCAAAGTCTCCGACCAGATACTTTACTTTTTTAGGCCTTGCCATATTACCCCCACCCGTTTTCTATCTCATTCATCGATTCAACCTGCACCTTTTCTGCGTACGTCAATGGAGATCCGTTAATTATTTGTAAAAGTTCGTCTGTTGCTTGATTTATGACTGCAACTGATGACCCCCATAAAACAGCAGAAACAATAACGTCTATGTCATTCATTGTCCTTGATGCTTCGACTAGTCTCCTGCCTACCTCACTAGCCCCTATATCAGCAATCATATTTAACAAAAAAGACTGCATACTTTTTGAATATGAAATTGCTTCTTTTCTCCTGCTTCTATTCAGGTCAACAGGTTTGCTTAATGACGAGGAAAAGTCTGAAGAAACTTTTTTATATTCTTCTATTCTTTTTCGCTCCTGTTCTATTTCTTCATCTGTAGCACCTTTGTATCCATAAAATAAATCCTCTTCTTCTGGTGTAAATGAACCATATTTTGAAAGAAATTCGTCATCAAAATTACTAAATGCAATATTTTCTTCGTGTGGAAGATTAGCTTCTGCTTTAAGGGTTTCAACGTTAATCTTTTTTAACTTATTGACATAAGCCGTCAGCGATTTACCTCTAAAACCCTTTGCTTTAATCTGACGCAGTGTTGGTATGTTTGTTGGGACATATTGAATGCCCTGCTTTTTTAGTTTACGCTCCAACCGTTTTATACGGTTTCGTTCTCGCTCGTAGGCTGTTAATTTTTTACCCATGTTACACCTCTGCATATTCCTAGATTACCGATGTTAAAAACCACATTCAACTAAAATATAAAGAATATTACAATCGTAATACGGAATCCACTTAGACGATATTATACGCTCGTTGGATAAAATATAGTTTTCGTTAGTATCTGATAAATACAAATAAATCTTATCGTCATAACCTGCTAGAAATAACTGTATTATATCACACACTTTTTACTTCACATTTTCTATCAAACAATTCGTCAAACGTCATTTTAACATCTCATTCATAAAAAAAGAAAGTATGACGCCCACTGTATGTCGTGAGCGCCAATAATTATTTAATTTACTTTCGTATATTATAAGCTATCAATGTCCAATACGCAATCAATATAATTGCGACCCGCTTTTGACTGACCACTTATTTTCTTAACAGGGAATGGGAACTGCATAATAGCTTCAATGTCTTTGATAGAACGTTTGAATGTTACAGACTGTGTGCTGTAAACAGTATTATCCGTTGTAATGATTGACATAATATCTGTTGTTGTGCCGTCATCTTTTTCATCAACAAACTCAAGATAGCCTGCAACGTTAATAACGTATCCATCCTGTAATGATTTAACAGGTTTAATTGTTGGTGCTGTTGTCATAAGATATTTTTCAATTGCTGTGAATTCTTTTGTCTGATTTGTTACTTTAATCATAGTTTAATTCCTTTCTTGTGTGGTACCGTGTAAACATAAAACAAATTGGTCAACAAGTTACTTTTTTTTTTTTTTTTTTTTTTTTTTTTTTTTTTGATTATTCAACAGCATTTTTTCTAGCAGGAAGAATATCAGCAAGTTCAATAAACTTTTCTTCTGACATGCCGTAAAGCTCTTCCTGTACTGTAACTTCGGTTACTTTCAGAGGACGCACCTCTTCATGCTGTTTTGTAATAACTTTAAGTGCTACGTCAGATGAAAGTTCGCCAGAAAACTTATATTCAACTGTCTTAATTTCATCGCTAGCAATATCATATACTGTAGCTTTAACTGTCGTAAATGTAATTGAGCGTGTTACCATTCTTTTTCTTGCCATGTCTTTTGGTCTCCTTATTTATTTACTTTTAATTCGTTTAACATCCGTCGACGAATTGACAGGACGGGAGTCGAACCCGTCGGAAGTGTTCCGCAACCTGCCTGTCAGCCTTACTAAGAATTAAGGTTTGGATATGTGTAAAGAGCTTGTCGGTTCTCTTTTACATTATTAATTATAGTATTGTTGAGCTAAAATGTCAACAGTTTTTTCAAGAATTTTTTTATTTATTTTGCACGATGGTTAGATATGGCTAACTACACACATAATCACCAAGCTAACGATTGATCTAATAAGTTTCATACTCGAAACCAACTTCACAGTGTGTAAAAGCATCTATAAATTGCCACTGCTTCGAAAATATTCTAATGTAAGGGAGTCCACCATTTTGACGAGTATCGTCTTGTAAATATATATTGCATTCATCACACCCTACTATTTTAAGTGGGCGAGAAAATTTAATACACATTTCACCGTTCTTTGCACCTACAACATACATTATTCATCATCATCTTCCTTTCCGTACAGCAACTGAGCTATTAGCTCAGCTACTAATAAAACTATTATTGCAATGCCTGCTATTGACAGGCCTGCAAAAATCATTTTCGCGCCTTTCTGTATCTTCTTTCCGTGCGATATGCAAAATCAATAGCACTCATTATTCTGTCATGCAAATCACATATTTTCGTAAAATCAACACCCATATTAAATAAAGCGTCTTTATATCCTTGCATTCTTCCCATATGTAGTGAAGCTTCTGAGCTATCGCCTTTAACAATAGATAATACATATAACATTCTTTCCTTTTCAAAATATGTATCATATTTTTTCATTTTATTTTCCTCGCTTTCTTATCTCTCTTTATGCTTACATTATATCACATACTACGCAAAATACAAGGTGTAATTTTGCACAAAAAATAGTGCGTGGTTTGCACCTATGCTTGTAAAATATTATGTACTATCATTGTTGTCATTTTTTCACGAAAAAATGCCGAAATAGCACTAGTATTTTGGGGAAAATGACAGCCGGAGTTGAAATGAAATACC
>ERZ779729.1583-NODE-1583-length-15819-cov-1.822824_pt1 | contig 15819 bp, 12 predicted proteins | sample MGYA00511072_ERZ779729 | MGnify/ENA primary metagenome ERZ779729 (study PRJEB29588, sample SAMEA2156675) | human gut metagenome | biome: human gut; feature: human-associated habitat; material: faeces | place: Denmark | collected 2008/2010 ...
CCATACGCGCATACTTTTTACGCCGAGCGCTTTCACGTTTCCAATTATAAAGTCATTGTCAACTTCAATGTCCACGCCACCGTTTATATCAGATGTCAATTCGCCCAAACCAAATAAATATTTATCTTGGTCTATGGTTAAAACGTCGGTAGTTGTTGAAATCTTTTCCAATGAATTGTTTTCTTGCGGTTTACATCCTGCCAGACATCCCGTAAGTACAAAACAAATCGTCAATAAAATTACAGCAAGTTGCTTTTTCATTTTCTTTTCCCTCTCTTTACAAGCACTACCGTTACCGTAACAATCGCCGCACATACAAGAACAGCGCCTACTGTAACGAGAGCAATAATCAAACCGCGATTGTCATTTTTGTTGTCACCGTTTTTAATTTGCTCTCCGAATTCGGGTTTTACGACATCTATATCGTCAATAAGATTAGGATCATAATTCTGTGTTGCTATTTCCACTTCGGCATCTAAAGAATAAACGCTAACCGTATCAAGCAAAACCGCCGAACCGTCGCCCGCAGAAAAAGTAAGCACACCGCGAGCGTTGTCTTTGGGCAATTCAAATTCAGCCGCAAACTCAGATATAAGTTTTATAGGCTCGTTTGAAGCAGCATATCCCACATATAGCTTATTGCCCTGTACGCGAACGCACAAAATCCCCTCTGAACCGCATAACATATTTTTCGCCCGCGCACCCTCGGAAACTTTTTTGAGCCCCATGCCAAGCACATTGCCTTCCGACACTTTGATTCCTACTCCGTTCGGCAACATTACGTCAAGCGCACCGTTTACTATCGATTTAACTTTGGCGTACATAATAAATTCACTGAACTTATCATTCGTTGTAGCCGTAGCCCCGCCGGAAAGCAATATGCTTTCTCCATACTGTTGCGCATTGGCGCTTTTAGTTAAACTTTGTACATTCTTTGTATTTTCCGCGTTTATATTTTTTACGGAAAAATCACTTATACGGAAAGATGCGCCGTTATGCCCAGCAACAACCATATATCCTTTCGTATCGCTATAAGCAAATGAAGCTCGCAAAATACTCATTTCCGAAGCCGGAGAACCGCTCGGCGCAAAATAAATTTCAATTTCTCCCTCTACTACAATTATCATAACATTGTAAGAGATAAGATTATTGTTGCCATCACGGTTATTCCAGAAAGAAACATCGCCCATAGTCGTTTTCCCTGAAACTCCGCCGCCACCGGCAATTTCCATACCGCGTGGCTTTTTGGTAAATACTATATACGGCGTATCCCAAGCTGCACCGGAAAGAGTTTGTCTTCCGAAAGAAAATAACATAGCGGTATCGTTTTTTGCCGCATCGTCGGTTATAGTAACGGAATACCGACAAATAAATTCACTGTATTTTTGTTTCGGACCGAAAAGCATATTAACGTCACTTTCCGAGAACTGCACATAATTTCTGTCCTGCCCAACTCTATATATCGGGCTTGTGCAACCCTGCATCAGCCAATCATTTCTATTTACATAGTACTGATACAGCGTTTCACCCGATTCCTCGTATGTTCGAACGCCCTTAAAATTGATTGACTTATCTTGCGCATCCGAAATTGCGCCATAATAATAACTTTGAAGATATGCATCGTCAAATATTACATACCCTTCTGCTGTTTCGCTTGTGCCTATATGTTTTGTCCCGATTTTAAATGATCCGCCGAAATCGCCGCCTTGAATCGTAAAGTCAGCATCGCCCACAATAATTTTTATCTTACCGTCGCTGTAACCCTCGAATGTAACCGTAATACTTCCGCTATCATCTATTGTTTCGGACTCGGTCGTCTCCTTAACTTCTCCGCCCGCCAAATTAACGGAGCGATATTTTTTATCTCCCGTCTTTTCCAAACCTACAAAAAAGTTGCCGTTTCCAAGTTCCACACCAAATACAGTAGATAAGGAAATATTCGAAAGTTCTGCATCTACAGAAAATATAAACTGCTTATCGACGCGGACGTCGCGTGATATGCCACGGGAATTGGTTATACTACCGTCCTCTTTCCCTGTAACGATTTTTACTGCCGCCGTAGGTCCGACAGCAAGCATAGACGAATCGAAATATGTCACAGCCCATTTTGCATCCGGAACCCATGTATTGTCAAACATAAAAGCGCTCTCGGTAAAGTCATCTTCAAATACCGTCTCATTGTTCTCTTTTACTACAAAATTCGTAACGGTCATTTTTATATCGCCCATGGAAGAAAATCCATAAAAACCATCGCACTCTAAGTTATCGTATGTCGCTTGCGGCGTTGTCGGACAAACTCCTCCCGACGCAAACATATAGAGTTCGAGTTTATACATCGTTGCCCCATCGCTTTCACGCTTTTCAGATTTCTCAGTCAAAACGTAGCGTATCGAAGCTTTACTAAAATTCCAAGGCGAAACGTTAAATGTGGCGAAATCGTCCATTGTTGAATCAGAAGGACCGCCGCTTTTGCCCTTTTTATCGTCCATAAGACGCGTGGAATCCGTAAAAAACCAAGTTCCTACGTCGGCGTACTCCATAGAGCTGTTATAGCGCGGCAACCCAAATACAAATGCAATCCAACCGCCGCCGTTCACCTGAAGGTCAAACGATATCTCGGTATCTCCAGCGATTTTATGAGATATAGGAGTAATACATGCTCCCCATCTGCCATTTGTTCCGCTATATCTAAGCGAATATTCACCTGTTTGCAATTCAGCATTGACAGGGTTCTCCCAACGCTCTGAAAATGTCTTTCCGTCGAAATCTTCGGAAAAAATATCCGTTTGAACCTCGGCAGCATGTGCATTGTACGTTATCGAAAAAGTTCCAAAACCTATTGCGAAAATCATTACAAGCAATAATACGATAATTCCAGATGCGACAAGCCTCTTCCGACTCTTGTTTTGAAATATAATTTTCATACATATTCCCCTTATTTAAAATTCCACGTCGGGCGTAAATTTTTTCACCAATAAACGCACGATAATTATAATAGGCAACATAATCAATGATAACGTCATTCCGATTGTCGCTGCTTGTATCATATTGCCCGAACCGCCCGTATCAACGCTTGCAAATATATACCACCCAATCGTCATAAACTTGTTATCTATGCCCGGATTAATAGCAATTAACATAGGTTGCATAGTAAAAGCCAATACACTTGTAAACACGCTTATCAAATACACCCCCATCGTCGGCATAACGAGCGGTAAAACTATTGTAAATGCTTCGCGCCAGAATCCGATTCCGTCTAATCTGGCGGCTTCAATAACGTCTTCGGGGATGCGCTTCATAGCCCCCATTAACACTACTGTATTGCCTCCTAAACCCGCCCAAATACAAAATGCAATGATTATGCCCCACATTTTGTCGGAATTGTATCCTAACCAATCAGTAGGATGTCTGGTGATTTTTTCAATAAGCATGGCAATCGGCCCGAAATCGGAGCTGAACATATATCTTACCAACATACAAAGCACAACCAAAGAGATTATATTCGGCAAGAAAAATACCACTTGAAAAAATTTGCGAAAGCGGATATTTTTATAGAAACTATACGCAATGATAAATGAAATGGGCAAAATTACGATGTTAATCAAAATTGCGTAAAAACTATTTATAAAAGCGTTAAATTCCCCGGGATCTCCGCCCAAAATCATCGACTTGAATACCGAAACATAACCGTCAAAGCCACGCCAAACATACGACGCTGTAGGAACGTCAAATCGTTTAAACGTAAGCAGTATCGTATCAAAGTTCACGTACACCCAAAAAACCGCAAAATTAATTAACGGTATGATGATAAGACTTAAGACAAAAAGGTATTTACGTACTGTACACTTATTACGAGCTTTGCTTTTTTTTATTCGCTTTTTAGCGGAAATTGTAGTATCCATACTCTCCTCTTAATCTATACCGAGTTCTGTTTTCCAAGTATTGAAATATCCCTTCGTAACCGTATATACATTTTTGCTGTTTTTCTCGCCAACCATAATTTCCTTGCCCGTCATAGAACGCATATCGTTTATTATGGAAGAAGTAGCCGTTCTGCCGAACATAGTAGGACGCTTATAGAGATACATAGGCGAAACGTCTTCAACCGCTTTATTTGCGGGATAGTTCGAAAGCCTGATATCCGAACCAAAATATAAATCGAGATAACTCTTTGTGTATGCATCCCATTCGTGGTCGGGCAACGACGTAAGCGGATTGTAATCAAACGGACGCATTGTTCCCGTCTTCATAGTGAAATCCAACAGCATTTCTTCATTGCAAAGATATACCAAAAACTCTTTCGCCAAATCTTTATTTACAGCGCCTGACGGTATAAATATTATTTCGTCGTTCATAAAGTAATTGATATTGGTAGTTGTATCGTCGTCATTTTTCAGCGCTTTCGTTCCATCGTCAAAAAGCGGCAAGCTCATCATTTTGAAAACATGGTCTTTATTAGAAATATAATCTTTCATTTCTCTATAACTAAAAGAACCTGCAAGCACAAGCGCACTTTCACCGCGAGCAAAAATTCTTTCGGCATCTTGCACTGTATGTTCAGTTATATTGTCAACCGTATTTTTAAAATTACCTTTATCATCTATAATGAGTGTACGCCATTGATCAATAGCTTTTTGTATTCCGACCTGTTTCCACACTTCTGCGCTTTCAAAATTATAAAAGTCGTAATATGATCCGTCGCCCGCACTCACGTTTTGGAGATTTTCTTCATAAACACCTTGATACTGCGCCCACCATACCGACATAAAGTATTCGAGCCAGTGCATACCGTCTGCAAAAGGAAGCGAGAACGGTTTAATTCCGTCGTTGCGCGCAAGCACGTCAGTGCAGTATGCAGCAAGTTCACTGACCGTTTTAGGCGGTTCAGTCCAATTTGTTCCAACTGTAAAGTTACTTCCCTCAGGATTTACAGTATGCTTTGTAGAAAGTAATATAGTTTCATTGTAAGCAAACGATATACCGGGACTTGCCCACGGCATCATCCACGGATAATAAGAACCTTGCCCGTAAATACGTTGCGAATAATTCTTTTTCATAACGTCGGAATCCATGTAATCTTTGATTTTGCGTTTGCCCGAAGAAGTATTCACTTCGGCTTCATACACGGATTCAAGGTTTTCGATATAACCGAGCGATACCCACTCTGTCCAAGCTGTAGAGCCTTGCGTCATATAAATATCCGCAAGATTTTGTCCGGACTTCAAATAAGTGTTTACCGTATTGGTAATCTGCGTATCGGGAATTAAGTTATACTTAAAATCGGGATGCTCATCCTGATATTTCTTGGCAGCATATTCCAGCCAATCTCTGCCGTACCCGCCGTCGAAATACTGAATCGTCAGCACTCCCTTGGGCGTTTTTTTCGTTGTACTGCATCCGACCACGCTCAGCGCTACAGTTAGCGACATAGCTGCCGCAAGAGCGGCGCACAACACTTTTTTAATTTTTTTCATTGCTATTATACCACCTTATAATTTTTTCTTTTTATATTATCGTCAGCCTTTTATGCCGCCGCCCATACTGAAATTCATAATCTTTTTTTGGAACGCCATAAACAGAACTACTACCGGAACAATAGAAATAATCATTGCCGCGAACAGTTTTGGATAGTCGCCTGAAAATTGCGAAAAGCCGTTGGAAACCTGCGAGGAAATGGTATAAATTCCTACTGATAGCGTCTGATGTGAAGGCAAATACAAATACGGCGTCATATAGTCGTTCCAAATTCCGATAAATCCGAGTAACCATTGTGCGCCGAATACGGCTGAAAGTTGCGGCAAATATATTTGCAGAAATATTCGCCAATTTCCTGCCCCATCGATTTCAGCCGCTTCGTGATAGGTTTTAGAGATATTTTGAAACACACTGCTGAATATAAGAAACGGAAATCCGAATCCGCTTGTGGCCGTTAAAAGCATTCCAATCATATTGTCGAATATGCCGATTTTTACAAATAAGTTGTATTGTGCGGGTAAAGTTCCGGTAATACTGACCAACATGGGGATCATAGCTACCCAATATAAAACCTGTTTCCCTTTAAAGTCGTGTAATGCATAAGCATAAGCCGTACACGCACAGAAGAATAAATTGATAAGCGGCATAGCGATCGATAAAAACAAGGAATTAAAAAACATCGAACCCAAATTAAATTCCGAAAAAATTGTGCCGAAATTCGCCAACGACTTTATGGGCTCGGTAGGAAAAGCCCACGGATTTACCGAAAATTCGATTTTGTTTTTCAAAGAATTATATACTAACCACAAAAACGGAAAAATCAGCGTAACGGCGTAAGTCATGAATATTACAGCCAAAACCGCGAGCGTTTTGCGATACGGCTTATTCTTGTTTTTACGCTTCTTAGCTTCTAAAAAGCGTTTTGTTTCATCCATATGCCCTTATCCTCCTTACGCTTCCGTATTGCTCACTAATGATATATTCGTTAGTGCTACATTTACCGGCTGTCCGCAATCTCCTTTCGATGCGAGAATAATCGCAAAGTTCTCGGTATCTTCCACAACCGTAACAGTTAAGTTTACCGTTCTTGCAGTTGCCGCATGAGTAACTTCCGCAGCATTTTCGCTCAACAATCCGGTTTCTCCATTATAGGAAATGTTCCCGTTTTTGCAAGTACCGTAATAAACGAGCCCCGTAAACCAGTAATTGCCGGACATATCTACGGCACTGATGTCAAGCGACAGTGTATAGGTCCCCGCTTGCACTTTGCCGAAACAAAGCGCAATTTCGGACCAAGCATTCGGCGTTACCACGCGCAAAACACCTTCTTCTGTAACACTCGCGTCCGATGCGGCTTTTGTAACCGCCATACTGCCATTGCTTCCCGTTACGGTTATGCCTTCGCCATGCTTATAGACGGAAGCATTACTAAAATCCGGCGTCTTTGAAAGCTCTTGTCTTTCAAACGAGAACGAGCCTAAGGTAATAGCAAAGCTCGTATTTGCCGTTTCCCAAGTTTCCAACATCAAACCGAAATCCGTTTGCGCGGAAGCGACATCGATATACATTTTATAAGTTCCGCCCGCAGTTGAACTCTCACCGCTATACAAGCAGAAGCCTGCGGTGTGAATATTGCCGTAAGGCTCACTCCCCTTTGTATAAGCACCATCGCCGAACGTTGTTTGCCAACCGGATTTCATATTAAGCGGATATAAATAGCCCTTAAATTGATTCCAAGCCAAATCGCCGCCCAGATTTACCGTAACGCAATAGCGCCCCGCCTCCACGTTGCCGAGATAGAAGAATACGGACGCACCATCCGCAGGCGTGTAATTTTTTGTGAGCGTCAATTTATTTTCATTTACCGATATGTTCATATTAAACGTACGAAGATATACGTTTGTACGCTCTATATCAAAGAAATCGCCGTGCGGTGTCGGATTTATCGCGTAACTATAAGCATCGTCTTTCGTGCCCGAAAAATCAACGACTTGCAATTCAAACTCTTTCGTTGCGCCTGTAACAGTTTCAGTTACTGTAAGAGTTACATCGCCCACCCCAATAGCAATTAGCTTTCCGTTTTCCACTTTTACGATGTTCTCGGCACTGTACGAATATTCAAACACGCTGTCATCGCTAAACTTTTGCGGTTCAAACTTATATTCTTTGTCTTTGACGAGAATTCCGTCCTCATACATATCGTGTTCTACGATTACTTCACCGAGTTCTATTGTAATATTCAAGCTCTTATCAAACTCGGCGCCACTTGCTGAAACAACGTGCAATTTAAGCGTTACGTTACCTGCCGATACCGCAACCAATTTATCGCTTTCAATACGGGCTGTCCCCGTTCCGTTTTCAACGCTCCACTCGGCGATATAATTTTCGCCTTTCGTCGCTCCTTCGGCATACGTTACGGTTTCGGCAAGATCGACTTTATCTCCCGTTTGCATCTTGTTGTCCGTCAGAATCACGTTCATTTCCGCGCCTGTAACGACAGGCAATTTTTCAAATTTAAATGCGTCCAGATAGAACGTATATCCTGTCGGTTCGCCGCCGCAAAGCTCTATACCGAAATTGTTTATATCATCCGTAATCGTTATCGTGTACGTGTAAGTATTTCCTTGTTTTACACAATTCGCATCAAATATATTGCCATACGGCGTTGTTCCGCGACGGCTATATGCTTCTGCACTAAACGTGGTTTTATAGTTTTCACTCCAAGTTATCGGATATACATAGCCTTGGAACTTATTCCAATTACCTATATCGCTACCATGCAATGTAAACGATACCGCATAAGTACCTTTCTTTACGTCACCAAGCATAAACAACACTGAACCTGCCCACGCCGTTTGATAATCTTGCGCAAGTTTCAACGTCTTTCCGCTGTTGTAATCCTCTACCGCAGCGGTCATATTAAACGTTCTGAGATATACGTTAGTACGCTCTATGTCGTAAATGCAAGTGCCGCTTTCCACGCGGTTCTTCGCGTTTGTTGCATCTGCATAGTTCGCGTCTTCCCAACCGCCGTACTCTTTGACCTTTATCGATATTTCTTTCTTTGCGCCCGTAACGGTTTCGGTTACTGTTACCGTTACGTCGCCGGCTTTAAGTGCCGTGAGTTTGCCGTTTTCTACTTTTACTATTCCGTCTGCACTGTACGAATATTCGAATACGCTTTCATCCGTAAACTTTTCGGGAATAAAGCTATATTCTTCGCCTTTCACAAGTAAGCCGTCATCATACATATCCGTTTCAATAGATATTTCGCCTACTTCTACCGTAACGGTAAGAGTTTTTTGGAATGTCTTTCCGTCCGCGCAAACTACGTTAAGTTCAATAGTTACGCTTCCGGGTGCTACGGCAGTCAGCGTTCCGTCTTTCGCTATACGAACCGTTCCCTCGCCGCTCGTTTTCCACTCTGCCGTATATTCCTGTCCTTTGCTTGCTCCGCCTTCGTAAGTTACGCTTACATTCAGATTTGCCTGTTCGCCCGTCTTTATCGTGGTTTCCAAGTCCGTCTGTATTTCTACGCCAGTTACGGCGGGTAACTTCTCAAACTTGAATGCATCAAGATATACCGTATAGTCAACCGTAGTACCGCCACAAAGTTCTATACCGAAATTGTTTATATCCTCCGTAAGCGTTATCGTGTACGTGTAAGCATTTCCTTGTTTTACACAATTCGTATCAAATATATTGCCATACGGTGTTTGCCCGCGCGTATAAGCTTCCGCACTAAACGTGGTTTCATAATCTGCATTCCACGTTATCGGATATATATGTCCTTGAAACTTATTCCAATTACCCATATCATCGCCGTGCAATGTAAACGATACCGCATAAGTACCTTTCTTTACGTCGCCGAGCATAAACTGCACAGAACCGTCCCAAGCCGGAGCGTAATCTTTCTTTAATTTCAACGTCTTACCATTGTTATAATCCTCTAGCGACATAATCCAATTGTGCGTTCTAAGGTAAACGCTGGTACGCATTACGTCATAAACAAGATTTCCTCGATTTGTTACGTCAACTGCATAAGAATAGTCGTCTTCGTTTTCATTAAAAGGATTTGCTATAACGGAGAGATCAAATTCCTTAGTGAGCTTGTTTCCGTTATAATCGGTGGAAACCGTCAATTTAACATTATTTCCAACTTTTTTGGGAATGAGTTTTCCGTCTTTCAGTTCTACAATTCCGTTCTCGTTACCCGTAAACTTATAATCAAAGGTCATTCCGTCCGCGATAGCAGCGGGAACAAATTTGTATTCTTCTCCCAAAATCAACATTCCGTCAGAATAGATATCCGTATCTACTGCAAAATCGGCAACGGAAAGAGAAAACGATTTTATGTTTAAAGCATACGGATCTTTGCTTACGCTGTCATAAAGCATTATGCCGAAATTTTCATAACTTTTGGTAAGCTCGAACTCTATGACATACTGACCGTTCTCTGCTTTAAATTGCGAAAGTGTGCCGAAAGCTAATTCGCCTATCGCATCGGGACGAATTCCGTGTTCATACTCGGCAGGTGTTGAATTATACTGCGCGCCGTTAATTTTACCCTCAAACGCACCATTAATTACTTTCATATCGAGCGTCAAAATATATTTGCCGGGGACTAAATTCCAAGAACCCAAACATATATGTGACCAATGTACCCAATCTGTATTCTTCTCAACGCGAAGCATACGTTTATTAGTATCGTAAGTTTCTATAAATAAATCTGTATTCTGCGACGTAATTTTCGTTCCGGTATAATCCACCCAAGCGTCTGCACAAACAGAACCGACGATACACCTGTTTGCTACAGCATAAGAAAAGTCTTCGCTTTTATCATTGAGAGCGACTACGTTAAATTCTTTTGTGGCTTTGACCTCACTGTCTTTTACTTGTGCGGTTACTGTTACTTTGCCGTTTTGCTTGCCCGTCAAAATTCCGTTATTGTCTATTGTGGCTATATTTGTATCATCAACGCCCCACTCTAATTCGAAAGCGCTTGCGTTCCAAGGCGAATACTCGGTCTGTAAGGCATATTCGTAAACTTTGTTCAACCGATAGTCATAACCTACAACCACCGTACCGCCATCAATGTCGCATATTGTTACGCTTTCTACGTTACGAATAACCGTAAGCGTTGCCGAAACCTTTACAGCGCGTTGACCCTTTTTGTAAACAGTAATCTCTGTACTGCCGCCCCCGACAAACGAAACTAAGCCGCTATCGTTTACCGTAGCGACTGTCATATCGGACGAAGTCCATACAAGCGTTGCCTGAACGTTTGAACACGTTGCTGAAAGTTGCAGCGGTTCGTCGCCGTATTGTACCGTATTCGTTTCCGGCATTCCGGATAACGTAATAGTATCTGTTATGGTACGCTCGTCTTTTATTGTGAGAAGCACCTCAGCTTTAATTTTTGCATTGTTCTTAAGCGTTGCAGTGATTACCACCGCACCGCTATCAATCAAAACTACTTTACCGCTCGCATCTACCAAAGCGACGTCTTCATCGCCGGAACGCCACTCAACATTCCCTTTCCCGCCCAAGATATCATATCCGAGCTGCAATGTGTTATTGGAATCGGTTATTACGGCAACATTATTTTCGGGTAATCCTGTAACAGTAATACCTGTTGCGCTTTCTTTGTTACACGCCGCACAAAATACTGCCATTACTCCCAAAATCAGTCCCAAAATTGCCATACAACAAAAACTTTTGATTTTGCTTCGCTGAGTCATTATCTTTGTTCTCCCTTAATAAATTCTGTTTTATAGTATCAATTAACTATATTTTCAGTATTTATATATATTTTATCATACTCGCAACCGAATTTTCTACACGTTACGGAACATAAAATCACAAAATTGTGATATTACGTTTGCCTTTTTCCTATAAATAGTTTATACTTGTCTTATGGAAATTTTACCTTTAAAATTATTGAACGCTCCTAATCCTTCCTATTATACGAAATTATGGAACCAGCTTTCAACCAAGCATATGCACACTTCTTTCGAAATTCTCATTCAACTCAAAGGGCAAATTTTGAATACCGTAAACGAATCTTCCCGAAAGTTGATTGCAGGAAACGTTGTTTTTATGCGTCCAAACGATTGGCACACAATCGAAGTATTACCTAATGAAACCCATCTGCATCGTGATATATATATTTCGAACGAAAAAATGCGTAAAATCTGCGACTTCCTTGAACCGACTTTATTCAAGGAACTAACCGAATCGTCCGATCCGATTTATTTCGACATAAGTGCAAATAAAATACAAATTCTTGAAAGCAAGCTGGTTTTGTTTAACGAAAAGAAATCAGATTCTCTCGACCAAGAAAGTCTTCATACCTGTATCATTTTTGAACTTCTATCCGACTACATTTACTATCGTACATATAACGAATTATCTTATCCTACTTGGCTGCAAAAATTTTTAACGTATGTAAATACCCCCGACATCATGTCGTTGAAAATCAGTGATTTAACGAAATTTACGGGCTATAGTCGTGAACATCTCGGCAGAGAGTTCAAAAAATATATCGGACAGACATTGGAATCGTACATGACAGAGTTGCGTCTCAATTATTCTTTATCTCTATTGTCTGAAACCGACTTCTCCATTGCGTATATTGCTCAAGAGCTCGGCTATGATTCGCAAAACAGCTTTACTAATAATTTCCGCAAACAATTCGGTATAACACCTATGTTATGGCGAAAAAATCATCTACCCCCCCCCGACAAATTAGGTAAACCAAGACAAAAATAACAGATACTTCGTAAATGTAGTACCTGTTACAAGTAAAGCAATTTAATTCTTAAAATCAAATTACCTCGCCCCGTTTGTTATAACGGGGCATTTTAAATTACAGTGATGCCTATGGAACATAAAACAGAATTAATTGCCAAGTTCTCTGCTCATAATGGCAAGTTCAGTATCCTTATCAAATAAGTGTATTTTTCGTTCGTCAAATTTAATTTTGACTTTATCCCCCGCTTTCAGCTCGTTGCGCTCAGAAAGACAAACGATACAGTCGGGTAAGTCGGGCGCTATCCTTACAAACATCTGCGTAGTATTGCCGAGAATCTGCAAAGGAATATAACTATAGCTATCTCAAAAGAATTTCAGAAAAGATTTATTGAACTGACGAGCGATATTGAAGTTAAAAGCAAAGAGAAGAAAGCTGAAATCATAGGCATCAATCGCTCTACTTTTTCTAATGCGTATAACTGTATTCGATGTATCCCTGCCGCTTATAATGCGCTATGATTTTTTTGATTTCATCTTTCAGTGTTTCTATATCTGCCTGCAATACAGAAAAGGTATCAATACTTTTTTCTGTTTTTGACTTTTGGCTTCCCTTCGGCTTTTTTACCGACTGTCTTTTGGAATATACGGCGGGAACGTCTCCGCAATATTCCCGATATAATACGGCAGCCATATGTTTGCAATATTCGCCGTTTTCTGCATACGGACAATTGCATTGCATATCGATAATGCCGCCGTCCTTGTCAAATTCCACGGAAACAGAATACCCCTCGGTTCCTATAACCGTTGCGACACGCTTTCTTCCGTCTGCTTGGAAATCCGCTACTTTTCCTTTCCGATAATATCCCTCGCCCCGCTTTAAGATATTCTCGTCAAAATACTTTTCCCATTCCATATCGTTACCGTGTAAACAATCTTAAGTTGCCGAACGCTACTAAACTGCTTGCCTTGATGCAATATATAAATCAATATCGTTTACGATATATTTAGGACCTGTCGTATGCAATGCCTCATAAAACGACTCAACATATTCGCACACGGAATATTTATTAAAGAGTTCTATAACAGCTTTACCCGTCAGTTTTTTTTGCCGCCTGTATTCTTCTATGCAAAAGACGATAAAAGGCATCTCTTTACTCATACCAATACTCCCTCCTCCGGCAACTCTATTTTTCCTGTTTTTCTTTCCGTTTTCCATATATGATAAATCGTTAAGGGGCTATAATGCCATATCTTTGTTTCTTCTTTCTCAAGTAAAGCATACGTTTCCGATTGATAGAATACATTAATCGCCTCTACATCGCTCATGTGTTCTTCTCGCACAATTATATCTACTACTTGCGGAACTATCGCCATACTTAACAATGCAGAATACTTTTCTTCGTTCATTATTTTTGTACCTCCTCCCAGCCTATAAATCTCAAGTACCTCAGAGCCTTTTCAGTCGCAAATACATATTGATCATACAGTTTCTTTATTTTCAAAGCAGCAAGTGTCTGTTCTTTCGTGTATAACCCCGTCAAGTAAAGCTGTAACGATTGAAACACATCATCGTTTGCAACTGCCCCAATAATTAAATCGTACTTTTCCCCTTTATAAAGGCCGTTCCGATTGTCCGCAACGAAATCCAGCCATTCTTCATCTGCCCCTTTGAATCGCTTTACATCCAAGTTTGAAAATACACTATCATCTATCTCATAGATATTCACTATTGCATTTCCACCACGACGTGCAAAAACTTTCCCCGCAAAATTTTCTGCTTGAGCCTTATTGGTCGTTGTATAAAATCCAAAACCAAAATCAAGAAATCGATTTTGAACAATGAGTGCAGGCTTTTCTACCTTTACGTTACTACCGTGATAAATTATCATATTTTTTCCTCTAACTTTGCTATCTTTCTATTTTCCGCTTTTAGTTCCTTAACAAGTTTTTCTACAACCTTTCGCCTATTAAGTTTTTCTTCCGTCTCAGCAAGAGTGTTTTTATCTTTCCCCAAATACGAAGTACAGACCTTTTCCCTGCTTCTAAATCGTAAATAAAAATATGTTCGTCCGTTTTGTATCTTCGGTATTATCTTCCCTTTCGGTAATTTAGAAAGTTCTTCCTCATACATACCGAGTAAAATCTCGTTTCGTTGTCTTTCTTTTTTTAGTATAGTTTCAATCATACTCATTCCTTATATACTTATTATACCCTACAATTTCCAAAAAGTCAACACTTAATGTGTAGTATATTTTGGCTTAAAAAATAAAACAGGTAAAATATAATTTGCTCACCTTTCATTAATGTGAATAATTATGCAGTAATACTTTACCTACTTTTTATACTTTTTAAGAAAAAATCAAATTTATTTAACTGTTTCGAATCGGTTCAATTTCGCTCTTTTCTTAAGCAAAATCGTCAATAACAAAACTATTTCGCAAGTTGCCACTAAAATTTTGAAAAAATTAAAAAATTTCGATTTTAGAAAGGCTTTTTTTAATGATTTTTGCGATAATTTTACCGTTTTTAACCCGATTTTACGGCTTTTTGCCATAAAATCAGCCTTTGCCTAAATCGCGTCTCCCCTGCCATACAGTTCCAACCACAATATATTGTGGTTGGAACTTTTTTTATCGTGAGACATTGACTGTCTTTTATTTTGTCCGCATTTTGCCTAAAAATAAATTTCAAGGCTACTTTTCAGGTATAAAAATCGCCGTTTTTACTTCCTATATTGTAGCTTAAATATCTATGAAAGTCAATTCAAAATATCCCTTCCAAGCATTTTGAACTTTATTCTTTTTGAACAATTTTATGATAAAAACCTCGAAGTCGGCTATAGAATAAAGCAATTATTAAATTTACAGCCTCTATGCTCACGTTCTCCAAACGGTCGGAATAAAAACAGCCGCGGTCAACATATGCTTCAAAATATAAAATTATAATTCGTAATGCATGGGATTTGTGAGATAATGGATCTCGTCGAGCTCGTCCGCCGTAACGTACCCCGCAGGAGCGTTCAAAAGGGAAGGTATGCGATTGACGACCGTCGCACAGGTATGCTCTACCGTAGCGGGCTTTACGACGTGGAATTCGGTATTCGGTTCGCCCGTGATCTTCCAGTCGCACATATCGCCGTCTTCGGGCCCATATACTTTGCCGATCGTCTCCTCTTCCACAACGATCCCCTGATACGTTTCGATCGTAACGACCGCCGACATACCGATACATTTCCCCGCTTTGATTTTCTTTCCCAAAGTCGAGCTGTAAATATCCTTATCGACGATATAGGGAACGTTTTCCTGCTTAATGGATTTAATCGTCAGGCCGAGCTTATTGCAAATCGCTTCAGCCGCGTTCCACGCATAGGAACGACTTCCGCAGGATGTGCAAGCTCCTTTTCAAATTCCTCTTTCGTCAGATCACAGCCGTGTGCCTTGGCGAGCGCCAAACCGTATTCATCTACATTATAGCTGTACGCGCCCTTGATTTTTTTAATCTCATGGCAGCCGCCAGCGACAAGCGCGACCATATTGATCCAGAAAATATCCTGCATGCCGCTTCCCGTGACCGTGCAGTTGTTTTCCTTGG
>ERZ779729.1585-NODE-1585-length-15798-cov-12.092231_pt1 | contig 15798 bp, 21 predicted proteins | sample MGYA00511072_ERZ779729 | MGnify/ENA primary metagenome ERZ779729 (study PRJEB29588, sample SAMEA2156675) | human gut metagenome | biome: human gut; feature: human-associated habitat; material: faeces | place: Denmark | collected 2008/2010 ...
GTTGATCCGGAGATAGTTGTCCACCAGCTCTTTATAATTGAGCAGCGTGCTTCCGACGTTGCGCAGCTTTTCTCGCTGCTTGCGGTAGAGAATGTAGGCCTTGGCAACGTCTGAATAGCCGGCCTCACTCAAAACACGCTCCACACAGTCCTGAATATCTTCTACCGAAATCAGATCGTTTCGGATTTTCGGCTCAAACTCCGCCGTTACGCGCAGAGCCAGCAGCTCGATCACACTCGGATGATACTGCCGACCTACCGCCTCAAAGGCTTTGGTGATGGCATTGCCGATTTTGGCAATGTGAAATTCCATCATGCTTCCGTCTCTTTTCAGCACTCGGTACATAATAGGTCCTCCTTCTTCATGTGCCGCTGATACGCAAATGGGATGCCGCGCTTTGCGCTGCATCCCATTCTAACCTGTATTAGACCGGTCTGTCAATAGAAAATAACAATATATTGTGTCTTATGTTTTGGTAAAAACAATATATTGACTCATATCCCGCGCAAAGACACATCGGATATGTTAGGACGCACCAGCTCTGCCCAGTGGTGCAGCTGCGCCGGGCTCGGCGCGTGAAGATCTGCCTGCAATACAGTCTGCCGCGGTTCAAAGCACTGGATGAAATATCGTCTTGCGCCTGCGAGCCAGTCTGCAAGGCTTAGAAACGAGGCATCGTCGTGAAGCTCTGCTACGGCAGTTGTCCGAAATTCGTAGTCTACGGTGTCGCGCAGCAAAAATGAGACGCTTTTATCAATGGGCATAAGGTCAAGCTCCACCGCGCCAACGGTTTGTGCGTAGCGTACGGGGCTGTTTTTGACGTCCATGGCAACATAGTCTGCCAGCCCTGCACGCACAACTGCCTCCAGCTGCTCCGGAAACGCGCCGTTCGTGTCCAGCTTGATCGCATAGCCCAGCGCCTTGATCTTTTCCAGCAGAGCGGGAAGCTCCGGGCGCAAAAGCGGCTCTCCGCCGGTAACGGCAACACCGTCGAGAAGCCCCTGCCGTTTTTTCAAAAACGCCAGCAGCTCGTCTTCGTCCATGCCGTCTTCGTCCGCTGCGGTGAGCAGCGGCGCGTTATGGCAGAACGGGCAGCGGAAGTTGCAGCCAGACAAAAACACCGTACAGGCCGTCCGCCCTGGATAATCCAGCAGCGTCAGCTTTTGCAGTCCTTGTATCCGCATTCGTCCCCATCCTCTCTTTCTGTCTTCAACGCCGAAGCGGCGCCCTGCTCCGCATTTTCCGCTTCCGCCCTCAGCGTGCTTCGGCGCTCGCGCCTTTGCAGCAGCCATGCACTGAGACTTCCTTTCGTCGCCGGATACGGAAACAGCTTGACATTGACCAGCCACGCGATCGACACGCCCACGACCGTCTGTACGGCCCGCATCAAAGAGCGTAGATAGACACTGCTCTCAAAATGGCTGATTATCAAAATGACCGCGATCGAGGCGGAAAGCCCGCAGTAATCGCGGCAGTTCGCCCACTCCGCCGCGCAAAGCACCGCAAGCGTTCCGGCTAGCAAAATTACGATCTCATACCAGCCCTTTTCCCACATCATATGCTCTGTGTTCCGGAGCAGATCCGTCAAAAGCAGAAACGGCATCCCGACGCCAATGGCGATCAGCGTCGCCCAAATACGCTTTTTCCCGTTTTCTTTCGTTTTCTTGGAGGACTCCCGGGTCTCGATCATCGCGTAAATATAGATGAAGAGTGGGTGCGTCTCCAGTTCCGGCAGCACCAGACGAAGCAACTGCCAGAAGCAAAAGCCCAAAAACATTGCAAAAATGCTCTTCAGCTTTCGCCGGCCGATATGCAGATGGTGGTTTTCCCGGTTCCCGAATGCTAAAACAGGCACAATCTCGTCTTGACGTTGATCCTGCTTCATCTCAGGGCCACGCTCCTTTCCCGTTCAACTATTATTAAGACAATATCTCAATTATGGATTATAGCACAGGACCGGGCATGATTGCAAGGAGGACGTCCCACCAGGCGCAAAACGGACGCTCCGCTCACGCCGGACCGTGCCGCAGCCGCGGCGGAACCTCAGTCAGAAACGGCGTGATCGCCTGCCGGTACATCTGCTCGACGAACCGGATCACGCTCTGCTGGTCAAACCGGTCATACCCGTCCAACACGACGCTCAGAAGTCCGTTCGACAGGCAGAGATAGAGCATCTCCAGCTCGTCTGCGGACGCATTTTTCAGGGTCTTTCGCCACGCGGAAATGCTCAGATCGTGCGCATATGCGATCATCCGGTGAATCAGCTCCGTACTTCGACGCCCGAACAGCAAGACACGGCAGACCGCCTCGTTTTCCTGAACGATCCGGTAAAGCCCACCCACAAGCCCCGCAATATCAAACGAGTGTATATAGCTCTGCATAGATCGTTCAAACTGCCCAAACAGTTCCTCCTCGATGCTCTCCAGCAGGTCAAAGCAGTCGGAATAATGGGCGTAAAAGGTCGCGCGGTTCAGTTCTGCTCGTTCGCAAATCTCCTTGACGGTGATTTTGTTGACAGGCTTGTGCTGCATCAACTCCAGCAGTGCTTTTTTCAGCACCATCTTGGTGTATTTCACTCTCGCATCCGTCTTCATTGTGCCTCCACAAAAAGTTTACAAATTAAGCCGACAGTTTGGCAGGATATGTTGCTGTTCTTTCAGCTTTCGGCAAACTGTCTATGGTGTTTCCGGTTGCTTGTATTATACTATAATTGTGAAAGATAATCAACATCTGTATGATTACCAAAGGAGGATGTGTGATGTATCAAAATTACCTGATTACCGGCGCCACCGGCTTTCTCGGAAGAGCCGTACTTCAGCTTCTGCTGGCACACAGCTGCCACGTTCTGGCGCTGGTCATGGACAAAGACCCGCTTGCTTATACGATTCCGGAAAATGTGACTGTGTTCTGCGGCGATCTCACAGACAAAGATACCCTGCGCAGCTTTTTTGCCGCAGGCGGAGATAGCTTCTGCGTGCTGCACTGTGCAGGCATTGTATCCATTGCCTCAAAGCCGGACGAGGCGATCTACCGCGTCAATGTGCAGGGTACGCGGAACATCGTCGATCTGAGCCGGGAATTTGGCGCTGGGCGGCTGATCTACGTCAGCTCCGTCCATGCGATCCCGGAGAAGCCCGCACCGGAAACGATCACGGAACCAGACCGATTCGTGCCGGACGAGATCCTCGGCGATTACGGAAAAAGTAAGGCCATGGCAACCGCTCTGGTCCTTGAGGCGGCTCAAAACGGTCTGAATGCCAGCGTGGTTCTGCCATCCGGCATTATCGGTCCCGGCGATCTGGCGCGCGGAAATATGACCCGGATGCTGCTTGCCTTCTGCCGAGGTCAGTTGCCACTCGGCGTCAACGGCGGATATGACTTCGTTGACGTGCGGGATGTCGCGGTCGGCGTCCTCGCCTGCGCAGAGCGGGGGAAAGCGGGGGAATGCTATATTCTTTCCGGGCATTACACAAGCATTCAGGACATGTTTGCCTTGACAGCCTCCCAGCTTGGCAGAAAAGCACCTAAGCTCTGTGTGCCCGCCACGCTGGCAAGCTGCGCCGCGCCCGTTTTTGAGAAGATTGCTCAGCTCCGAGGGGAGCGTCCCTTTTTCACCCCCTATGCCATCGCCGTGCTCCGCTCCAACGGGCGTTTTTCAAATGCAAAAGCAACTGCCATGCTTGGCTACCACGCACGCCCACTCAGAGAAACGCTCCAGAGCATGATTCTCTGGTTTCAGGGGCAGAATCTGATTTCTCCTGCTCTCTAAACGGCATGTGCCCGACCTTCGCTCTTAAACCCGGTCGCCATCATGTTGCTTTTTCTGGAGATGGAAAGGAACGCCTGGATCAGCCCAATCAAGCCGCCTGCAATCGCTGCGCACAAAACAGCCAAAAACAGGCTTCCGCTCCCGGCTGCTACGGCAAAGCCTACCCATTCCTTGAATCCCTGCTCGAGGACAAGCAGCATGTGTCTGGATACCCATCGTGCCAACAAGGACAAGTGCAGCGGACATTATATCCGTGCCGTTGTCCTGGAACAAATCGTCTGGAAGCACATTCAGGAGGTCATATCGGTAGTCACTCGCTATGAGGCTTATTTCCGTTCCGAAATGGAGCAAAAGCTCCGTATGCAGAGCGAAGAATCGCTGCGGCTGCATCAGAAGCGGCTGGCACAGGCTGAGAAACGAATCGGAGAGCTTGACCGTCTTTTCATCCGCATTTACGAGGACAATGTTGCCGGTCGGCTGGACGATGAACGCTTCGCCATGATGAGCAAGAACTACACCGAGGAACAAAAAGACCTCAAAGCCGAGGTCAAGAATCTGCAACAGCAAATCCATGAACAGGAACAACAGGCAGAGAATATAGAGCAGTTTGTTCAGCGGGTAAAGAGGAGCAGCACCCTCACGGAGCTGACCCCCTATGCCCTCAGAGAGCTTGTGAAGGCGGTCTATGTGGATGCACCTGACAAGTCCAGTGGCAAGCGCAGGCAGAAGGTACATATCGAGTACGACCTTGTGGGCTACATTCCCGTGGATGAGCTGCTAAAAGCGGAACAGGCATGACCGAGATCATGCCTGTTCCAAGAATTTTGATTTTACTGTCTTACCAGCAGGGGTCCTTGCCCCGCTTTCTTTTTTGTTAAAAGTGCAATTTGTACGACAACTTGCCAGTTTTTCAAAAGATGTCTGTCTGTAATCTGCTTGTTGCCGCCAGTCCAGCTTTTATCCAGCAGGAATCTTCTGCCGCTCGGAATAGGCGGCAGCTTGCCTTTTATCAAATCATGCTGACATGTTTCAGTGTCTCTGTGATTGCTTTTTCCGCCGCTGTCCCCTATAATTGAAAGGGAAACGGTATGCAAGCTGCAAACTCAGAAGCGAAAGGAGCGCAACGACATGCAGTGCTCGCCGCCAACTTCGAAGAACACGCTCTCGCGTCCCCTTCGAAAGGATTGGACGCCCTATGCCGAGCTGCAAAGGCGCAAAGCTGATGGACGGCAAGGTCTTCAAGGGCAGCGTCGGGCATCAGGAGCTTGCGGCATGGGTTGATGGACTTGGACTTTAAGGGACAGACAAATCGGAATTTGGCAAAGGAGTGTGATTGTATGAAAAAGAAATTCTTTGTGGTAATTGCAATTATAGTTGTTTTAGTAATCCTATTAACCCCTGTTCGTATGAACTTAAAAGACGGCGGAAGTGTAAGGTATAAAGCATTAGTGTATGAAGTTACAAAAATACACCAACTTTCACCGGAAGTAGATGGTGTAAAACCATATATTGACGGGTTCGAAATCAAAATACTCGGAATGACAGTTTATAGAGAAACAAACGAATAGACAAATTCCAGTTTAACGAACAGGAGATGATGATCGCATGAAAATCCTACATGAACTATCTTGGCTATGGGAAACGCTGGGCATTGCACTTGTGGCTGCGGCTGTCTGCATGGCTTGCGCCGCGCTGATTGGCAAAGCAGCAAAGAAGAAACTCAGCAAAAGAGTGTTGGCCGTCATAGGGGCTGCTGCATTTGTGGGCGCGATTCTGGCGGTCATTCTGATCGCCCGGACACCGATGCCGCTTTGACAGGATATCCGGGATGATATGATTCTGGATAACAGGTATTTATATGACATTCTGGCCGAGGAAAAACACCCGGAAAGAAACCCGCTGAACAAGCTGCTGACCGGCGCATAATAAGTGATCGGGGACGCCGGTTATCTTCTGATATCATACAAGGGCTTCGGGCTGCCGATTCTGTAGACCGAAGCGTAGCAAGAATCCATACGTATCAGGCACTTGATGCCATAAAGATTGAAACAGGCAATCAGACGGTACAGGAGATTCCTGATGAAATCTCCTGTAATAGAAGCTCCGATTTGTCAAGCAGCGCTTGCGTCGGAGTCATAAGCTGCGGATACCACACGGGAGAGAATCGCAATCAGATTCTCTCCCGTGTGGTATTTCCGCTCTATTCTTTGGGCGGCATTCTGCCGCAGGAATGCTTCTCCGGGCAAAAACCGATGGCTCTGCACTTCGGCATGAAGTAATGGCTGACTGTGTAGTCCCATTCCTTCGAGTAACTGCTCAGCTCCCGACAGAGGTCGCTGAACAGTGCGCGGTATTCGTGATATGCACGGCTGCACATCCTCTGGCGCGACATATCCATGAGATTCCGCAGGTTGTGCTTGCAGACGATCCTCGTCTCCATGCCGAGCGGCAGCCCCATCGCGGAATCCTCGCGCGGGACGCCGAGCTCGTCCAGCCGGGCAAGATGCTTCTGAATTTCTGCCATCAGTTCATCGTAGACCGCCTTTGCGGCCGAACGCTCCGCAATGCTGGCCGGCGTCACATAGTCAAAGCCATGCTCATAGTTGATATAGCGCGTGCTGGCCTGCAACCGCGTCGGCTGGCCGCCGATGTGCGTGTACCACTCCCGGATCACCCTCGCCGAATATCCCTCCAGCGTCAGATAGACATCCGGAAACTCAAACGTTCTTCCATGCCCGCTCTCCAGACAGTCCAGCCCTCTGCGATAGTTCTTCTTTTCATCCGCGGTGTCCGCACCCCAGCAGATCCCCGCCTCAAACCCGATCATCGTGATCGGGTTCTTGCATGTATAATTCTGGATGGTAATTTTCCCCATTGTTCATCCCTCCTGTTCTGCACCAATGTCGTTATGCAATTCTGACAAGCCCCCAGCTGATCCAGTCCCATGCGCTTTCCCGTCCGCTCCGTTCGGTGATGACAAGCCGCTGCTGTTCGTCAAACTGCCATGTGGCGGCATCCAGACCGATATCCGAGGCCATCCATGCCGGGCGAAAGTTCTTTCCCGTCCAGTCGTAGATATCAATATGCTGCGACCAGCCCCAGTCCGGTCCGGTTTTCCAGAACGGCCGGCTTCTTCCGAACCGCCCCCATCGCCAGACGAGGAGCAGCAGCTCCGGCGCTCCGTCATGGTCGATATCGCACCAGAGCAGGCTCTGCACCTTCTGTCCTGCCGCCGAGCGCCAGATCTCACTTCCGTCAGAGACTGCACGAAGCGTTTTTCTGTGCAGACTGAGCTGCTCCGGGCCTTCCTCCGCCGTACAGAAACAGTCTGCCTCCTGCCAGACGATCCAGCGCGGCAGGAAACAGCCCAGCCGCCAGAGGAGCAGGCCTGCGCCGCAGACAGCCGCCAGTACCGGAAGCAGGAGCCATTTTCTCACCCCTGTACCCAATAGCTTTGCGTCCACCCCGGCTTCTCCGGCGTTTCATCCTGATGGAAGCGCCCGTCCGGCGACATCCATTCGCCGATCATCTGCCGCCATTCACTATCTGTCAGACGCGCGGACAGCGGCTGGCAAAACTGATAGAAATTATACACAACGCCGGAGGCAATGCGGAGCGCCCCATCCACCGGCACGATCACATAGATCTGCGCCGGGCGGCCGTTCGCAGCCTGTAAGACCGTTCCGTTCGGATCCGTTGCGATATCCGTCACCAGAGACGCCGGGATCTCCCGTGCGTCGAGATACTCCGCATCTGTCCGGTCTTTGACAGCTTCGATCCAGAAATGCTCCAGCGTGCCGCCGTATTCCCGGATGAGGTCATACTCCTTATCCGACAGCTGCTCATTCCGCAGCTCCTTCCGGCTGATCGTCTCAAGGCTCCGCGCGAGCGAAGCGAGGCGCGTCAGATTTTCGCGGTCGGCAGGATCCAGAATTCCATATACCTGAAGCCCGGCTGCCGTCTGCTCTGCCAGCTCCGCGAACCGGCGATAGACCTCCGTCTCCGGTTCCACATAGCCGCGGTCATCCAGCTCCTCCGGAGGGCCGCCGCCCATCTCCGCCATCACCTGCTTGCCATAGAGTACCGTGTCGTGCTTGAGCTCGGTAAAGCTGCCCGCATAGGTTTCCAGCGCCTTCTTTTTCCACTGCTCCGTCGTCATGAACGACGGATAACCGGCTCCCTTTTCCTCCAGAAGAGGATCGAGCGTGTACAGCCATCCCGCGTAGAGGCTCGCCGACCACAGCTCCTCCGGCGCGCTGCGCACCGCGCTTCGGAGCATCTGCATCTGCTCCGGGTAGTGTGCGTAAGCCGTATCGCCCTGCTGCGTCAGAATGGACAGCGCCGTCTCAGAGCCGAGCGCCGCCGGCATATCCAACACATCCGGCAGCATCCGCCGTTCTCCCTGTGCGTTTTCCCTGACCTTGTTGAACACCAGCTGCTGCATCACGGCGGCATCCAGCGTAAAACGCTGCCCCATGAAGCGGAAGCCCTTTCCTGCCTGTGCCAGATCGACAGTTCCCTCCGGGTCGATCACCGGGATGGAGTTGATCTGCGGCGCAGCAAGCGTCCTGATCTGTTCAGTATAGTGTTGATAGGCAGTCTCATCCGAGCGCAGCAGTTCCGTGTCTGGAATGGTACCGTAGGCAGCCTCGATTGCCGGCAGATACTCATAATAGCCAAGATCGTCGCTGGTGCCCGCAAAGAATGAGGTCACGGTGTAGAGCTTTTCCCAGCTGTCCGACGCTGTGTCGTGCAATGCCAGTGTGATCAGCAGCGCCGTGCGGTTCATATCCTCCTTCTTCTGCGTGAAATTGATCTGCCCGTACCACATCATCGCGCGGAAATACGCCTCCAGCGTCTCGTCGCCTTCATAGTAGCCGCGCGGCTTGAACTGGGAATAATCCAGAAGATCTTCCGTTACAGCACACGGGGCAATACCCTCTGCTGCATAAATGGCAGACAACTCCTGCTCAGCAACATCCTTCACCTGCTCTGGCACCTGAATCTTCGGATCCTGGAGCGCAGCACCCACCGCGAAATACACTGTGCTGTGCTTTGCCGCATTCTCCCACGCTGTTCCGGTCAGTGCGTCCAGCTGTGCGGCAGATGCGCGCAGCATGTCTCTGCTCAGCGTTTGCAGCTGCGCGGCAAGCTGCTGCTTTTCCGTCCGGTTCAGAAGCAGGCTGAAATACAGGTGATAGGTATGCATCATGGAATCTACCGTTACAAAATTCGGGATCTGCAGATAGCGATTCCATTCATAGCGGCCGAAAAACTCGGAATAAAAATCCGGCTCGACCACAAACAAATTCTGCGCAAGGATGGCTTTGGCCGTGTCGGAAAACCCGTTCCGCTCCATCCATTCCAGATTTGTGATCTCATGCAAGTCCCCGGATACACTGTAGTCCGGCACGGCTGCAGCCGTCTGCACGTCAGCGGCCGTAAAACGGAGAAACTGTGGCCGCGCCAACGGCTCTGCCGGAGCCACCGCAGCCGCTGCCCGGCTGCCTGCCGTCAGTGTCTTCATCTGAGCGTCTTTCTTCCGCTGTGCGAGCTGATATACAAGTACCGTGCAGGCCACAATCAGCGCCAACGTACCGACTGCAATGGAAAACAACTCCGTCGGCTTGATTCTGTGCCGTTTGCCGTTTCCATGGGCTGCGGCAGCGCCGCAATACGGGCAGCTGCGCTCATATTCCCGGAGTTCTTTTCCGCACTTTGGACAAAACATGATACCGCCTCCTTTTCTGCGCTTCTATTTCACCTCTTTTACAATTCGAGCTTACCATACAACCGCGATTCTGGCAAGGCAGATCCAGAAAAAAGGTTCCTGCTATCCTAAGATTCAGGAACCTTTTTCTTTCTATTGATTGAATTTTCGCCGGTAGGCAGCAAAGGCCTCCATGATCACCGTGATGGCCTCCTCTCTTCCGTGGACGCTGTCGACCTCCGCGTTGGTATCCGGCTCCAGGTGCTTGTAGACGCTGAAAAAATGACTAATCTCATTGGAGACATGCGCCGGCAGATCGGGCAGGGCAGAATATCCGTTGAACATCGGATCGCCAAACGGGATCGCGAGAATTTTGTCGTCCATCGTACCGTTGTCGCGCATGGTAAAATATCCGACCGGATAGACCCGCACCAAGCTCATCGGGCGAATTGGCTCGCTGCACAAAACCAGCACGTCCAGCGGATCTCCGTCATCGGCATAGGTGCGCGGGATAAAGCCGTAATTGGCCGGGTAGTGCGTCGAGGTGTAGAGGATCCGGTCCAACCGCAGCGCACCGGTCTGCTTGTCCAGCTCATATTTGTTTTTTGAGCCCTTTTCAATTTCGATCACCACCAGAAAATCCTCCGGCTGCATCCGCTCTGGGCTGATATCGTGCCATAAGTTCATCGGTCGACCTCCTTTTTCCTGCGCGTTCTTTTTTACGTTTATTGTATCGAATACAGCCCTTTTTGTCAAATAGCGACCGCCTCGCATACAGATGAGAAGCCAGACGGCTATCCACTACAGCTGTACGCAGATCACTTTTCATGCTTTGTAGAAGCTGCGCATCATGTGATTCACTCCTGAAACAGTTTTTCTGCCACGGGCAGTTGCATGACTACGATTTGACTACTATCACCTGTAAAACCGAAAAAGCCGGTTTGTTCAGTGTTTTCAATGGTTCCGCAACAATTCAGAAAAGACGGACGTTTTCGCCGAAAGCTGAACATTCCTTGAAAACACAGCATTTTATCCATTGATGCCTGAAAACTCCGACTCTGTAGGTCGCACGTTCGAATCGTGTCAGGCGTACCAAAATGCCGTGAAATCGTATGATTTCACGGCATTTTTATATAGAATTGTTCAAATTATCTGTTTTTACTGCGTAGCGCAACCGGACAGAGCTTTTCGGAAGATAGCTCAGATCTCCAAGCTGCTTTGCATAATTTGGCTGGCGGCTTTCTTGTTCTTATCGAACGCGTGGGTGTAGATATCCAGCGTGGTCGATGGCTGGCTGTGTCCTAAGAGTCCGGCAACTGTGCCGACATCCGTGCCGCTGGCGATGAACAGGCTTGCCGCTGTGTGACGCAGGCTGTGAACATTCAGGTCCGTCGGCAGGTCGTTTGCTTTGAGGATTTTCTTAAAGCGCCAAGTGAACGTTGACGGTGTCATCGGGAGTTTCATGCCTTTTCTGCGGAACACATAGTTATCTTTGGTCTGCTCGCGCCGGTCGTAGCGCTCGGTTTCCGCTGCGCAGAAGGTTTCGTATTCGCGCAGCAGACTTTCCATCTCTGCTGAGAAATACACATGTCGGTTGCCTGCTTTCGTCTTCGGCGCTTTGACGATAATTTCGTCCCCGGTCGTTTTGACCGCGTTCCGGCAGACGTGGATGCTCCGCTCGGCGTAGTTGATATCCTCCCATTTGAGCGCACAGCATTCGCCGCGCCGCATTCCGGTTGCGATAATCAATTTGAAATATGTCTCATGCAGGATGCTCACGGTTTCCAGCGCCTGAATCAGCTTTTTCACCGTTTCATCGTCCGCGATTTTCTTTTCCCTCTTCTGCCCAGCGTATTTGTAGGTGCGCCAAGCCGGGTTATGATCAAGATAGCCGCCCTCCATCGCGTCGGAGAGGATGCCGCACAGACAGCTGTGGACACCTTCAACCGTCGCTTCAGAGAGCGGCTTTCCGTTCGCCTTGTTCCTTTGTTTGCGCAGCTTTGTATACAGACTGCGGAAGTGTTCCGGCCGCAGATCGACCAGCTTGTAGCTGCCGAGGTATGGTTTGAAGCGTTCAATATCCTGCTTCTCGCGCACGAGTGTAGACTTTTCCAATTTGTCAGGAGCAATGGTTTGCAGCCAGATCTCGGTGTACTTCTCCAGCGTGATCGACCGGTCGATATCCGGATTTAGCTTCTTGCAGCTCATCTCGAACAGCATTGCCTGCTCCTGGAGATTCCGCGACGCGTCCCCCCCCCGCAAATCGAACGAGTTTCCGCAGTGCATATCCGCCAGTTTGCAGGATTTCCTTTTTCGGCGGGATTCTCTAAAATATACATAGAGAATCAAAGAAAGAGGAGGTTACTCTCATGGCATTTTCTCTCGACAGCAAGGTAAAGGACATTCTGAAGAATCCGGCGGCGGCAGCCGTGCTGGACAAGTACAGCCCCGATGCTTCCAAGAACCCGCAGATGAAGCTCGTCGGCGGTCTGACGCTGCGCAAGCTCGCCAGCTTCCCGCAGTCGGCGTTCCTCAAGCCCCATCTGGACGATCTGGATAAGGAGCTTCAGGCGATCGAATAATTGATCTTACACGCCTCATCCCTTCAAAATGGGCGGCGCTCCGACTGGAGCGCCGCCCATTTTATGTGCCTGTCAGATCTGCGGAACGAATATACCGGCGTTCTGACCGCCGTCAGCGAGGATGTCCACGCCGTTAATGTATCCGGCCCCGTGAGAGCAGAGGAACGCCGTCAGCGCGCCCATCTCATACGGATGTCCCCAGCGCCCGGCGGGGATCAGCTCGAGCTGGTTTTCTGCCGTTTCCGGCTGATTGTCGATGAGCTTCTGGTGCATGGGCGTGAGCAGCCGGTCATAGAAATCCGGCTCATTCCATGCTTCAAACGCCTGCGACCACTCGTCTGTCTGCGGCATGGTGTAGGCAGCGACGGAGGAGAAATTGATCATCACGCCGCCATCGGCCAGCACCGGATAGAATGCCTCGACCATATTGACCGTGCCGACCGCGTTGATTTTAATGATGTTTCCGTTGCCGTGTCGCTTGGCGAAACGCCGGAGGTGTGAATGACCTGTGTCACGTCACCGAGCGATGCAGCATAACGAAAGCATTTCCCTTCAATACAAAACACGCTGCTTGCAAAGTCCGCAAACAGCGTGTTTTCCTTCTTCTGTATGCCGCTCCCGTCGGGGAGGATATGCTCTTAAAGGTTCCGGGAATCTTGACTTTATCGGCGGAGGTCCGTACAATGATAGAAAATGCGGTGTTTTCGCAGGATGGAGGTACCGGGAGATGCGGTATTTGACGAAGGAATGGTATCTTGCCGGTCAGACCTGGCCGGTGGCGGCGGACGTGCAGGCGAGGCTGGACGAGACCGGCCGCGCATTCCGCGAGGCCCGGGCGTGGGAGGATCTGCCGCCGGAGCTGATGCGGGATTTTTCCTTTCACGACGGCGTCATTCAGGAAATTCATGTAGGCGAAGACCTGACGTTCTCCATCGACTCCCCATTTTCCGGCTATCATACGGTCATTTTCCGCCATGCGCGCGTGAAGCAGGCGCTGCCGCCGGCCGGGGCGGTCTGGCTCTATGAGGAGCTCTACCGCCACAAAAGCGGCACCGGCTATGAAGCGCATATCCTGCTGGAGGCCCCGACGAGGTCCGGCCGCAGGAGACTGCAGCTTGCTGACCTGTTCGACCTGAAACTCATCTGCAGCGAGATCTGCTTCGCATAACCAAACAGCCGCCCTCCGGCGCACCGGAGGGCGGCTGTTTGGTTTGTTTACGAGTTTGCTTTTTGGGCGCGAGGGGCTCGGAAGCAGTTGGCGGCGGTGCTGGCCGACGGATATTCGGAAGAGGAGATCGCCGCCAAGCTCGGCAGCCCTGAGGAATTGGCTGCGCAGTTTGAAAGTACTGACACGGCAAAGAAAGTCGGCGGCAGCAAAGCTCTTGCCGTTACCGGCCTGTGCTTCGCCGATCTGTTTGCCGGGCTGTTCTTCGTGCTGCTGGCTGGCTTCGGCCTCGTGATGGCGGCAGCCGCGCTGTGCTTCGTGGCGCTGGCGGTCTGCCTGCTGGGCGGATGGAACATTGTCGGTCTGATCCCCGCGATGCCGTACTGGTGCGGCGCGATCCTGGCGCTCAGCTTTGCGGCGCTTACGGTGCTGCTCGTGGTCGGCTGCGTCTACTATGCGGCGTTTTTGCGGCAGCTCGTCCGCTCCTTCGGCCGCTTCCAGCATAACGCGCTGGCTTCCGCTTCGGGCGAGGCGGTGCTGCCCGCCCTTGCGATCAACCCGCAGTTTTCCGCAAAGGCCAGACGCCGCCTGCGTGCGGTAGCGCTGATCTCGCTGGCGCTGTTCGCCGCCTGCTTCGTGCTGTCCTACGTTGTCTGCGCCCTGTCCGCCGGGAGCCTCCAGTTCTGGCACGCGTGGGGCTGGTTTCAGAACTGAGGTCCGCACGTTATGTACGGTCTGAACGCGGTCGCGCTGGTGTTCTTCGGCTGCATCAATGTCGCGGCCTATCAGCTCTGCAAATGCCCGGAAGGTCGGCGCTGAACTGTCGTGCGTTGGCTGTGCGCCGTGCTTCTTTCCGGCAATCTGCTGCGGTATGGCGTCATTTACCCGTTTGTCAAAGGCGTCGTGATGCTCCCCGTGGAGTTCTCGACTGTCGCGTATTTCCTTGTCCCCGCAATTCTTCTGACGTCAAAACGGCGGCTGCGCAGCTGGGCCGCGTATTCCGGGTTGATGGCTGGCTTTTTCTACTACCTGGCGATGATCGCGGCGGGCGGCGTGATCTACGGCGCGTATGCCCCGCTTGACATCTACATCTCGATGTTCTGCCACGGCTCCATTTACTTCTGCGGTTTCGTGACCATCGGCACGGAGCTATGCAGTGCAAAGGACGCGCCGAAGCTGGCGTTGGGCGTCGCCCTGGTGGCCATCCGCGCCGCCATTCTTCGCCCGTTCTTCGTCGGCAGCTACCGGCTTCTGATCTACATTCTGCTGGATGCAGTCGCTGTCAAGAGGATCCTTCCGGAAAGCGCATGGACAGTCGCTCTGCCGTTCTACTATCTCGCCGTCGCAGCCTTCGTCCTGCTCACCATCCGCGGCTTCTTCCGCAGAAATCAGAAGCAATACCACAAGTTCCTGCCCCGCGGAGAGGCTGCGGTCGGCGGAAAAATGGTGCCGCAGCAAATCGTTGCGTGACAAAATGGGCCCTGTCTGCTATGGTGGAGGCAGGAGGGATGATGGATGCAGGCTATTGGAACGAATCTCAGGCGGCTGCGCGTGCGCGCGGGGCTGACACAGGACGCGCTGGCCGGTATGCTGCACGTCACGCGGCAGACCGTCAGCAGTTGGGAGATTGGCCGCACGGAGCCGGATCTCGATACGCTTCTCGCGCTTGCGGAGGCGCTGCACTGCGATGCGACCGAGCTTATCTATGGTGTGAAGCGGAATGGCTACCAGCAGTACCAGCGGCAGTGGATCGTCTGCAGCATGGTCTGCGGCGCGGTCCTGCTCGCGCTGCTGGTCTTGCAGCTGGTGCTCGTCCCGGCGCTGGAGGCTCGGCAAGGCATGACGTACAGTCTGACCTACAGCATTTACCGGCTCTGCGTGCCGCAGCTCGGGTTCTTTACGGGCGGCATTCTGCTGTGCGCGCTGGCATCCGTCTGGCTGCCGGTCCGGGTCGCAGGAAATGGTCGCCGGTGGCTGCTGGCTGCAGGGATCCTCTCTGCCCTGCCGCCGTTGGTGCTGGCCGTAACTGCGCTGTTTGCCCAGAACGCAGGAAGTATCCTGCGGCCGGTCATCCGCCTGTATTATCCCGCCGTCGTTCAGCCCCTCGGCCGCTTCCTGATCCAGCAACTCGCACCGTTCGCGGCCGCGGTCTGCGGGTTTTTGGGGTGGAAGCGGTGACGAAACTGCTCCCACCTCATCAGTCAGCCTGACGGCTGACAGCTTCCCCTCATAGGGGAAGCCTTTGGTGCAGCACTCCAATGCCTTCCTCCAGGGGAAGGCATTGGGTGCGTGCAAATACAGAAAACTTCTCCGCAAAAAGGTGCAGCCTGACAAATCCAGGCTGCACCTTCTATTGATGGCAGTTGTTCTAAGGCAACTGGCTGCAAATTCGATACCCCCGTATCAGGCGGCGCGTACCAAGACGCCCGTAAGGTGAGTATCGAGTGGAAAGACATCTAAAACATCGGTTCTTACCTAAATTCAGAGGCAGCATGCACCAAACACATCTCCCCAGCGCCCTTTTCTCCCCTATCTTTTCCCGCGCAAGGGAAAAGATGGGGCCGCCGGAGGC
>ERZ779729.1589-NODE-1589-length-15735-cov-2.065115_pt1 | contig 15735 bp, 14 predicted proteins | sample MGYA00511072_ERZ779729 | MGnify/ENA primary metagenome ERZ779729 (study PRJEB29588, sample SAMEA2156675) | human gut metagenome | biome: human gut; feature: human-associated habitat; material: faeces | place: Denmark | collected 2008/2010 ...
GGCGGATTAGGGACTTTCACCCATTAGAAACGTGCGCCGCAAGGCGCACAATAAAAAAACTGCCGGCAAGACAATCTTGCCGGCAGAAATGGTATCATTTTATTTTACTTTGTAATAATCAAAATCAACATATCCACCAGCTTCTTTTGTTGCATAATTTACAAGCCAGCTTCTTGTTCCCATAAATGTTGTCGCAGTATCAAATCCAAGTGAGAATGTTTCGCCTATGCTCTTCCAATTCTCTCCATCTAAACTATAGAAGAAGTTTGCTTTATCTGCTCTTGTCTTGCCTGTATTAAAGGCATACTCAATCTTAAGATATACTGGTGCGTTTCCTTCGATCTTTTCTTCAGAAACAGCATTTTCTTTTATCTTATCCTCTTTCTTCGCCTTTGCACCACTATTCGTATCACTATTGCAACCCTGGAATACGTAACGGTTACCATTTTCATCGCATTTTACACCAACCATTCCATAGTGTGCACTGATTGCAGCAAGACCTGCATAATCACCCGGTTTCATATTTTCTGTCAAAACGCATGTCTCTGATGTAAAGTTAGGCCCTACCGTTCTTTGTGTCAGAGAGTTTCTTGCAAACCAGATATTCCCTGCTACCTTACCGTTTTTAATTCGATAATAACCAGGATTTTCTGTTACTGACCAGTTGGCGTCATCCGGATTATGGTTCCACTGCCATACTTTCTTTAGGCTGTCACCTTCCTTAAAATCCGGATAGGAGAAATCATCATCACCAACAATGTAACTTTCCTTATCACTCTTATTCAACTGGATAGTAAGTGGATTCTTAACCTTCTGGCTTGTTCCAAGACAATTTACAAAGTTTCCTTTATCATCATAGTAACCCATCATCGGCCAGTCTGGATAATACTTGTTATTCTTTGTATCAACATAATCCCAGTTTACAGCAAGTATAGACGGAACACGACCAAGACCATCATGATCCTGGAAAAGGAATCCATACCAGTCACCATAGATCGTGTCCACAATACCACCCTGTGCGATACCGGTTCCATACTCATATGTAGAGCCTTCAAAGATCAATTGAGCTTCCCAGTCTGACGCCTTACTATCATACAATTTTTTACTTCTATAGCATACTTCTCTACGGAACCAGCTTCCATAAGAACCAATGATCATAAGGTAATAGTAATCACCAATCTTATAAGCATGAGCACCTTCCCATAAAGACCACTTGAATCCGCCCAATGTCTTATTAAACAGCGCTCTTGAACTGCCTTCTTTTACAACTTTTCCAATTCCACCTTCTGCCGATGATTCTTTTAAAGAAATCTTCTGAATGTTATTTCCACTGTAGATAACATACATTCCGTCACCGTCAAAGATCAATGCCGGGTCATGGAAACTTGTCTGTATGTAATATGCTTTCCACGTACCATTCTCGATATCCGGTGTCGTGTAACAATAAAAACCATCATTGTTAACATTGTAGATTACATAGAAAAGTTTTGTTTTTTCATTGTATTTTAATGATGCTGCCCAGGAACCATTCTTATATGTCTGCTGTCCGTTCTCAAGATTAAATAAATCCTTGTCCGGGAAACGGTTACATGCATAGTTTACAATTTCCCAATGAACAAGATCTGTCGACTTCATAACAGGGACACCAGGAACAAGGTTCATCGTTGTACTTACCATGTAGTAGTTCTGACCAACACGAATTATATCCAGATCCGGCACATCGGATGCAATACCAGGATAGTCCGCTACAGTAAGATTGTTCTTATCTAATTCCGGCATACCAGGCGCCAATGTTGGACGTGGTGCAGGAGATCTCGTTACGATCGGTGTTGGTGCTGCCGGCTCCGTTGCGGCTGGCGTTGCTGATGCTGTCGGCTCAACCGGTGTTGTTGCAGACGGTGTCGCTGTAGGTGTTGCCTTGTTTACCGTTTCCGGTGTTGGCGTTGCTACATTCTTCTTTTTCATGCCAGTTACCGTAACTTTAACCTTTCCCAATGTTCTTTTCTTCTTTTTACCTTTTTTCTTTTTACCTTTTTTCAAAACTTCTTTTACTGTTATAGTCGCTTTTCCGGCTTTTATTCCGGTAACCTTCCCTTTTGATGTTACTTTTGCCACTTGTTTGTTACTGCTGGTAAAAGAATAAGAATGTTTCTTAGTTTTATTCTTGATCAATATACTCTTTTTCTTTCCAACCTTAACAGAAATCTTCTTGGTCTTAAGAGAAGCCTTAGCCTTTGCTTCTACATCACTTCCGGCGCTGGATAGTGTTGTGATACAAAGAGCCAAAACCATAAGTCCTGCGATTACTTTTCTACTTGCCATTTGCATAATTACCTCCTTCTAAATTGATTAAAATAATATTTTAATTATAGCCCTATCTGTAAGATTATTCTATGATATATTTGGTACTTAAATTGAATTTTCTAGTATCTGTTTTCCTTTATAACAAAAAAATCCACAGGTAACATTCCTGTGGTTGAAGAACTTCCGTCCTTCGCCTTTTCTTCTTCTGTTACCTCTTTTCAGTACCTTGTTGACTCCTTTTCAACAAGCAAAGCGTTATGCTGCAGAGTTGCCATATTCATCAAGACCGAGATGGATTGTTCACTTCATCGATGGAACTTTCTCGACCATTCTAAAATCTTATCTTCGAACAATTCCCTTTTCTAACGCTTTTTGAATATCCTGATCGGAAATTACAGAATACACTTTCATACCATATTTTTCTTCTAACAGATGTCTTCCAATTCCACCAGGCATATCATCGCGAGCGAATACTGTTACTAACGCCACAACATTAATATCTACGCATTTTTTTGTTTCCTCAATCCACCTATCTACACTTTGTCCTGTAGACACACCATCGTCCACAATAACTACACGCTCCCCCGCTTGCAATGTGTGACCACATATCATTCGCCCTCTGCTATCAGGATTCTGTCTTGCATGACAATAATTTATGGTTTTTCCATATTTGTTATACAAAACACTTGCCGCCATTGCCGAAAAAGAAATCCCATGATATGCCATTCCAGTTAATACGTCAAATTCAAGATAATTTTCGCATATGCAATCTGCCAATACTTCTCCGATTTTACTTATCTGAGCATTGGTAGAGAAATTTTCTGTATTGATAAAATATCCACCGCTCTCTTGAAATATCAGGATTTGATTATCTGCCATAAATCGCACAAATTTCTCTTTGTTTGTCAATGCATCCAACTTATACCCAAACAACTCATCTATTGTTACGCCAAAATATTGTGCCAACAATGGAATCAGAGAAATATCCGGTTGTGCTACTTCATTTTCATACTTTGAAACTGCTTGGTATGAAACTCCCAATTCCCGTGCCACCTCTTCCTGTGTTACGCCTTTTGCTTTTCGCAATGTTTTGATTGTATTTCCAATTGAAATCATAGTTTGTTCCTCCTTAATTTGAATGGATTAAAGAGCTCTTTATGATTTCATTATAAAAAAAGTGAAAGATGAAAACAATAACCTAATTTTCTTGATTTTCTCAACTAGAAGTTGAATTCTTGCTGTTTTTGTTACCATAATAAGCATCACCTTTCAACAGTTTCAATCAGACACCCCCAGTTCTGATTCAAGTTCATCAGCAGATATTGTACCGTTATCACGAATAAAAATTTCTGCTTCATTCAGTTTAGTCATCAATTGATATAAATGCTTTTGTTTGTCATGTTTCTCTAATTTCTCCAGCCCACTAAAAACATTTCTTAACTCAGTTATTTTTTCCATGGCTTCATCCAGTGGAAGTTCTCTTCCAGCCTCCATGTCCGCAATACCATAATTTAATTCACTTTTCAGCTTATTGTCTTTATCAAAATTGTCTTGCAGCCGTTTACTTGTTTCATTTTTCATACAGCACACCACTTTCTAAAATTATCCATTGTCACACATAACAATTCTCTTTTATGTGAAATTATATGTTCTATCAAAAAACGCTTGATATATTTCCTTACCAGTGATATTATAACTATGTAGGAACGCTCCCACTTCAAAGTGGATGCTCCCACGAAAGTTAAATGCCCTTACGCACACCGCACATCCTGTGGTTCAGACAGGATAGGCATTTTTATTTTCGTTTTGTCTTTCTCTTGTTGAGAAAGGCAAAGCAACGCTATAACAAGACTATGATGTGCCCCCAAAAAGTCTGGCTTTTTGGGGGCACATCAAATCTGATACAAAGCGTTACTTCGGTTAGAAGTCCCCTTTTCATTCTTCAACTAAAAAGCGTTCTTTTCCCCACCAATCAGGAATTAATTCTTTAAGCCGAACGATTCTTCTCTTTTCAAAATCCACAAGTATTTCAATGTCACCACTATCTTTATCTAATTGCATCATATATTCTCTACACGCACCGCACGGAGCGCCAACACTTCCATCCTCAACAACCGCAACCATTTTATCGATTTGATGCTCACCATTTGTTATCATATTAGCAATCGCATTTCTTTCAGCACACATTCCCAGTGTACTTGCCGTATCAATACAAACTCCAACATAAATACTACCTTTCTTAGTCAAAAGTGCAGCTGCAACACCCCCTGCCTCTATAAACGGAGAAATCACTCTCCCTTTTTGCACTTTTCTTGCTTCACAGTATAATTTTTCCCAAATATCCTCATACATAATAACACCATCCTAAAATTATTCCATTTCTACTACTACACCATAATGATCACTTGCTGCCAATACTATATCTTCATAAATTGCTGTGCCAAATACGTTGCACCTGCTCAAAACAGGAAATGGCTGCGGATATGTATTTTGCAATAAAATTCTGTCAAATCTTCAATTTGTCTCCACCGTATTTCCTTTAAATCTAGGATTTTTCCGAAAATCAAGAGTATTCTCAGCTTTTTTATCAGTAATTTCCGCATATGCAGATGCCAAATCAAACCAACACGGTAAGGCTTCACAATTATTCAACGTACATTCTCCTAATAAAAACCGCTGTACATCCGAGAAATCACTACAATTAAAGTCACCCGCCATATAAACATAATCGTATGTTTTTTTATCCACTGCGTTGACAATTTTTATAATTTGATGCTCTCTGCTTAATACACTATCCCACGGAAGATGAACATTCACAACCGCTATTTTTTGAGAATTATCAAAATACCAATAGGGATAATCAGCATTTGTTGCAATACCTTCAGCCAATTTTCTACTTGATACCTCCTGAAGACATATCACATCAGCATTTATTAATTTTATTTCATTTACTATATATTTAATTCTATATGGCATTCCACTTTCTGAATTCCATATATTATATGTAGCAATTTTCAAATTCAAACTCTCCTTTCTTTTCCACACCTTAGTTCTCTCTGCCTCCGTGTCCGTCTACGCCAACAGCGAAACCAAAAACCAGTTATCAAAAAGCTGCCACATCAAAAAGGACATCATTAATATTAATCCACCAAAGAACAACCAATTACTGCCTTTTTCAATTCCTTTGCAAAACAAAATTAGTCCAACAAGTACAAATAATAATTTCATATCCTATTTCCCCTCATTTTTCAAAGGTCATTATAACATATATTGGTAATCTATGAAAGAAAAAGCCCCCACTGCATTTTTTTAGTATACGCCCCCTTTAGTATACGCCCCCTCGTCAAAATCGCTTTCCGTTTTTTTATCTCAGCCAAAACTCCTCCCCTAATACATTACTCTTTACCGATTTCATATTTACGTTATTTAATTACGTTATTTTACACTGCTTTATTTTGCAATACCAAGTATAATATTATTTATGAATTTACCTAAGAAAGGGGTTTGACAATGAATGTATTAGACCGTATCGTGGAATTACGGCTGGAGCGTGGCTGGACCGAATATCAATTATCCCAGCAGTCCGGCATCACCCAATCAACGATTTCAGCCTGGTATCGAAAAAACACATTGCCGTCCATTCCCTCTTTGCAAAAAATATGTAACGCATTTAATATTTCGATGTCTGAATTTTTTATGGAGGAAGACACCACTTCTGTTCATTTGAATGAAACGAGGTTTCGCTTACTCCGCTATGCAGAGCGCTTAAATGGTACACAGTTAAGTTCTATGCTTAAATTTCTGGAATCCCTTTGACTTATATCATAAAAAAGAAAGAGAGGTACTTTTATGCCATTTATTGATTCAAAAATTACCGTATCGCTCACCCCGAAAAAAGAGGAAGCTATCAAAACAAAACTTGGTGAGGCTATCCAAATTTTAAACAAATCGGAAACGTATCTGATGGTTGGATTTGAAGATAATTACGATTTGTACATGGGCGGTTCGAAATTGGACAAGGGAGCATATGTTTCTGTCAGTCTGTTTGGTCAGGCATCTCCGTCTGCCTATTCAGAAATGACAAAAGTTATTTGCGACATTTTAAGTGAAGAGCTTTCCATCCCGGGAAATCAGGTTTATGTCACTTACCACGGTGTGAACGACTGGGGCTGGAATGGCAGCCATTTTTAAATGTAACACCAAGGGAAAAGCAGAGAATTCCATTTTGCGAACTCTCTGCTTTTTTCTTTTAACCGTATTTGTTGGCAAGTAATTTGATGTACTTTTTCTTTCTCGTACGAGGAATTTTTATTTTCGCCGCCGGATAAATTCCAATAAACGCCTTTTTTCCAATAACTTTCAGTTTTTTTGTTTTTATGTCTATGTACCTCAGCTGCCTTGTACCGTAGAACGCCATTTTCCCGATTGACTGTATGTTCGTGCCAATTAGAGCACGGCGAATTTTTCTGTTTTTATAAAAAGCACGGTCAGCAATTGCTACGACATCAAAACGGATTCCTTTGGTCTCGCGGCATTTGTAAAATAATTTTTCGTACTGCCGCCCCCATTCAAGTCACAACCGGTATCCTGCCATCCCTTTTCCTCATAACATTCTTTTGGATAATATACTTTTACGTCGGAACAATTATAATCTGTGGTTGGAAAACATCCAAACAGTATTCCTCCCTAATTTGTCCCGTCCAATTTGCAAGTGGTATATGAAGCATCTCTCCAACTATTAACATACTGTGTTTTACCAATTAAACCTCCAACTGTATCACCACCAGAAACCTTGCACTGTGATTCTGTTTTTTCCGTAATCTGACCACCCCCACTTTTTTCACTTTTCAAAAATTCTCAGCGCAATACGCCCCTCTTTACCATCAAGTCGTTTTGCGCCTCTCTTTTTTACGTTTTTTCGCCCTTTATGCTGTTTTTAACTTCCTTTCAAGCGGGCGCAAGTCGCTTTACGATTGTAATAAAATATATTGACTTTTTCTTCATTGCGTGCTAGTATATTTACAAACAAGGGTGGGAGCAAAACCGTTCTCCTTGTTATTTCTATTTGATAAAAGGAGGCATGCTATTGGGAAGTAAAGATTTAGCTGAAAAGAATTTATTACAATACAAAGATGTTTTTTCCGACATCGTTAATGTAAACTTATTCGGAGGCAGACATTATATATCTGCGAACGAATTATCACGAGAACCCGGTGAACTGATTACCAAGTCCTCTTCTGACAACAAACTGAAACAACTGCAGATGGATGTACCGATGAAGTGTAACAAAAAATACAACACCCGCTTCTTTGTCTGTCTGGAAAACCAGAGCGATATCAATAACATTATGCCCGTCCGCGACATGGGATATCAACATGCAAAATATATGGAGCAGGTCCGGACAATCAAAGAGGCAAATCGACAGCAACAGGCTTATCCATCTCCTATTACCAAGGAGATTCATGATGCTCAAAAGCTGGATCCGGTTATTACGCTTGTTTTGAATTACAGCCAAAAAAAATGGAAAAAGCCTAAGCAGTTACAGGATGTGCTTAACATCTCCTACGATATGCGTGAGGAGTTTGAGAAATGGATTTCACCCCATTCAATTGACATTATCAACTTAGCCAATCAATCCGAGTCCACGATGCAGATGTATCACTCCGACTTTAAATACATCGTCCGGTATCTTTCATGCAAAAACGACAAAGAAAAATTAGAATCTTTTTTCCGCACGACGGATTTTAAACTTGACCATCCGGAAGCCTTTTTAGACTGGCTGGCCGCCGTCGCAAATGACGACCGTTACATAAAAGCAAAGCAGTTAATTGATAAACAAAACGAAAAAGGAGGGCATATCAACATGTGTGTACTTTTAGATATGTATGAAGAACGTGGCGAAACTCGCGGGATTGCCATTGGTGAGGAACGCGGTATCACTATCGGCGAAGAACGCGGCATCCATGAAATTAACACCTTAAATCTCCATTTACTAGAGGACAACCGTTTGGAAGACATGCAGCGTGCCATGGTAGATACTAACTATCAAAAAGAACTTATGAGAGAATATGGCATCGGAAAATAAGTAGCAAAATAGGATGCCCGAGCAAATAAAGCTTGCCCCTGACATCCTTACATAACACAAGATATTCTATTTATGTATCTTACTTTCCAAGCAGTTCTTCGACAAACTGGTTGTAATCCTGCATCGTAGTACAGTTTGGTGCGTAGTCACTGAGCAGACGTTTTTTCAGCTGCGCTTCTTTTGTTTTGACGCACTCACGAATTGCAGTTGGGAACAATTTAGTGCCAAGCTGTGTGGCAACTTCCTCGATTTCCTGACGTACATCTTTTTCCAAATTGGAGCGGCCGGCATACTTCACAAGCAAAAGGCCGGCAATCTGCAAATTGCGGTTCTGACGCTTTTGAACAGCATGAATTGTATCACTGAGTTTTGTTAGTCCCTGCAGTGCAAAGGCATCCGCCGTGACCGGGATAATCACTTCATCCGCAGCTATCAGACAGTTATACAATACAATATCAAGAGATGGTGCTGTGTCAATTACGATGTAATCATAGCCGTCTAACATTTCAAGCGCATCCTGCAAACGGTACATTCCTTCCACATTTCCATCTAAAAGTTTTCCCGCCTTGGCAAGCAATGGGTCCGAAGCTACAATATCTCCGTTCTCCATGTGTTGCACAGCCTCATCAAGCGGCACCTGGTCCTCATCAACCATGACATCATAAAGAGTTGCCGTATCCTCAATTGCTGCCTGATAGGTACTTGTGCTGTTCCCCTGTGGGTCCGCATCAATTAATAAAGTTTTTCCTTTTTGATTCAAAATCCCTGCTAATGTTGTAGCGGTTGTCGTCTTACCAATACCGCCCTTTTGGTTTGCAATTACATAAACCGTTGCCATAATTTTCTTCCTTTCCGACATTCTTGTCCCACATCCTTTTAGAATGCAATCTGGCCTTCAATTTTCTGATTCACCACATAATAAACTGCTTGTTCTTCCGGTTTCACGTAAATATCAAGCTGTTCAATTTCCTCTTCTGCAACTCCTTTTGTTAAAACATCATCGTGAATCAATTCCAACAAATGCTTTGTCGAACGTTCACGTCCTTCGTACTGAATCACCATATTTTTCTTTGCACTGGCGAAACCGCCAATTTGTTTATTTGCTCTTTCCACACTGCATCTTCGAGCCATACAATCACCTCCGTATTTTACTGTTCTTCCTCTTTCGCTTTACTGCGTTTTATCATATGATTTACGGCAAACCCAAGTCCCATAAGGATCCAGAACAAAGGTGCCACACATACACTTGAATCATTTGCAAGACCAACTACCATGTAACCACTGGCACCACAAAAAATTGCCATTGCTGTTTTTTGAAGCCATGTCTTTTTCTCTGCATTCATGCAATTCTTCCATGTTGCAATAACAAGCATCACGTACAAAGCAATCAATGCCAGACAGGCAAGCATACCGTCCTGCGTCCAAATCTGAAGATACATATTATGCGGTTTCGTAATAAGCTGCGCATTAAACTCAGAATTCACTTTTCCCACATAATCATTATTCGGAAATTCATATACAAAATTATCCGCACCAACACCAATCAAGGCCGTTGATTTAAGCATTGGAAATGTACGTGACCAAATATAACCACGGCGGGTCGCAAAATCGTAATTATTTTCAAAACCAATCGAATCCACTTTTCTCAGTTTGTCCAATCGTCCCTGCGGATTATAATACAAAAGTTTATTATCTTTTTTCACCAAATCCCACGTTTTTCCATCTGCACCAATTTCAAGACACGGAATCGTTGTTTTATCGACCTCGACAGCAGATGCCGAGAATTTAATCTTTTCATATCCTTTTTCTGCAATCGTCACAACATTATTATTTGTCGCAGTCTCCAGTGTTTTTCCCTTTTTATCCTTCAAAGAAAAGGAACCGATACTGTCAGTCGAAGTAAACCCTCCCACAACCGTCTTCCCGCTGCCGGTCACAATTTCAAACGAATTTTTCTTTGTCTGAATGGACGAAATAGTATTCGTCGTTTTTTCTCCCTCGCTGCCCGTAAATCGGTTTAAAATACCGGGCCTTGCAACGAGCACACAGACCACCGCAGCGATACACACAACAACCGCTCCAACCGAAACAAGCAGATGCTTTTTTGCATAGGGAAGCAGAAAAATGAGTGCTGCAACAACAGCTCCGGCAACGCCAATCAGTCCGGTCAATGACTGTGAGCCATACAGCATAATCAACTGGCAAGCAGTAGATATCAGAGCCAGTACACGAAATGTCATTTTCTTTGCCGTAAAAAGCAAAAGAATCGTAATCGGTAAAACAACCGCCACATAAGAACCAACATAGTTCGGATTGTGAAGTGTAGAATATGCCATACCCTTACCAAATGTCAATTTTATATTAAAACCACTTCTGCCAGCCAGTTCAGTCGTAACCAAAGGCCTTGCCCAGGCACTCTGAATCCAATCCAGACCAAACGTTTGGAATGCACCGAGAATACCAACAACACAAGAGCCGGCAGTCAGTCCGTTAAGAAGCCACTCCACTACCTCTTCTTTCTTCACGTAACCATACACAAACAAAAAACAGATTACATAAATAAGAAGGACAAATACGCCCTCAAACTGCTCATAACCGCCTAAGAACGCATCCTCTGCATGCTCCGCTCCCATCGCCGAAAACAGCGAAAATAAGGCAAACACCGATGCCGGAATCAACGGAATCCACGCATTTTTATCAAACAATCTGCCATTTTCACCAGTACAAAGCCAATATGCCAAAATCACCGTAACAATAGCACCCAGTATCATCAGAAAATGTGATTTATAATACAAAAAGAAATCCGTCACCTGACCATTTGCCGATGACCATAATTGTTTACTCAATCCATTATCATAAATATGTGCATTGGTAATCAATGGAAGCACTGCCAGTATAAGCAAAATTGGCACAAAAAACTTTTTCCCATATTCTTTTTGCTGCTTTTGTTGTTTCATTTGCAATCTCCTTTATTCCTCAATAAACCTCTTGATTTTTTTCATCTTTTCTTTTGTCATGCGGTAACCATGCCAATAAGCCATTTCCAGTTTGCGCACATCACTTTCAAAGCTGTTCAGTAAATGGTTCGGCCGTAGAATCAACACTTTTCCTTCCTTCGCTAATGCCTCACACTCTTTGACCATGGCATTGTAGTGGTCCGGTCTCTCCATAATCACGCGCTTAATCTCCGGATATTTATGTCCTAGCATTCTGGCACCCATTTTATCATATTTGCCATAACGTTTCACAAAACCGCGTGGCTGCGTAAGCACAACAATTAATTTGTCACAACCGTCATCTAACGCTTTTTTAAACGGAATCGGGTCAACCAGCCCGCCATCGTAATACTTCTGCCCGTCCAAATCAATCGCCGGGAAAAACATCGGCAGTGCACAGGTTGCACGAAGCATTGTAAATTTCTCGTCCATATCCATTGCATTTTTATACTCAATCTGTCCGGTTTTTGCATTTGTCACACCAACCAGACAAGTTCCCTCATATGAACGAAAGGTGTCCCAATCAAATGGAATTAAGTGGTCCGGAATTTCTCCAAAAACAAAATCCAGTCCGAAAATACTTTTATTTTTTTTCCAGTTGCTCCGGCTCATATATCGCTTATCATTACGGTATTTCTGCATAATTTCCAAATTTCTCTGTGGTTGTTTAGAAATATACGAGACGCCATCCGCAATTCCAGCGGAAACACCAATACAGTAAGGCAGTAATATATTCTCCGACAACAGTGCATCCATCACACCGCAGCTAAAAATCGGTCGAAATGTCCCACCTTCAAAAACAATCCCTGTCATATGCATGCTCCTTTCACGCCATTTACTCTATTTTATCACAGATAAAGTGACGCCGCAACCAAAGAGCGGCATGTCTGCGTATAAAATAAAAATAGCAAAAGAAGTTCCATTCGTTTATATCGAACAAACTTCTTTTGCCATCTTTAGACTATTTTATTATAACAGCCCTGCTTTTCAACAATCCATTTTCAAATCTTACTCAGCGTTATTGTATTTCACACCTGTCATAAGCTTTTTGCCTTTAATAGCAAACAATTCAGAAACGCCAACTACCTGATATCCTTTGTCTTTGCACTGCTCCAAAATTTCCGGAACTGCCTCTGCTGTTTTTTTATGAACGGAATGCATGTTAATGATGCCGCCATCTTTTAAGTTGTTGATTACATTGTTTACCAAATCATCCTTCGTTGTTTTATCCTGATAATCCTGACTCCAAATCGAAACATCAATAAACGGTTTTTCGATTACCGCATACATCGCCTGACTGTAAGCAACATTTGGTGCACGGAACAAGAAGTGTTTGTATCCGGTGATTTCAGAAAGAAGTGCATCTGTCTTAGCAATCTTCTCTTTAATCACTTCTGGTCCTACACTATTCAATCCATTGGAATCATACGAGTGGTTTGCTACCTCAAATCCAGCCTCTTTCGCTGCAAGAACTTCATTTCTGGAATCCTCATCATGCTCAATATGAGCACCGATGTAGAAGAATGTTGCATGAGCGCCTGCTGCTGTCAAAGCCCTCTGAATCTGCATACCATAATCAACAAATTCCGTATAACCTCCCGGGCCATCATCAAATGACAATGCAACAACCGGTTTCTCAGGGTCAATGTTTTTGTTAATCCAATTCTGATCAAGACCATCGTATTTGAACTCAGAAGATTCAAATTCCGGTGCTACTGTTGGTTTTGGTGTTGGTTTGCTTGCTCCTGCTGCCGGATAAGTAGCTCCTGCTCTGGCAACAAATACAATGCTTGTAATCTTAACGGATTTCAACGTTTCCGGCCAACCATAACTAGCAGCCGCATCCATCGGCTGGATGTTCAATCCAACGGCAGGACCTGTTACTTTCTCATCAAATGCTACCGATACGGATGTAGCACCCGCTGCCATGTTATAATTAAATGCTACACCATCATCAAAACCTGTCAACTGCTCTGTTGTACCTGCTACAGCAATTTTACCAGCTGTTAATTTTGAAGTGTCTTCACCTTCAAAAGTAAGTTCATAGCCAATTTTTACTTCCTTAAAATAAGCCAAATCAAAGCGTGCATCCAGCTGGCTGCTAAAATTAATCGTTGCCGGTGAAGAACTGAATTCGGTATCGCCAACTTTTGTCATATCAATTGTAATGTCTTTTACTGCCTCGCCCTGTTCCGGAGTAGCGGTTGGTGCCGGTACTACAGCTGTTGGTGTTGCTGTCGGTGCCGTACTTGGTTTATTCGTGTTTGGTGCAGTGGTAACTGCCGGTGCTTTTGTAACTGCCGGCTTCTTTGCCTTAACAGTAACTTTGCAGGTCAGTTTTTTCTTTCCAACCTTTGCTAATACGACTGCCTTTCCGGCTTTCTTTCCTTTTACTACGACACTTGTTTTCTTTTTCTTCGAAAGACTAACAACCTTTTTACCTGACTTAATGGACCAAACTGCTTTCTTTCCATTCTTCAGCTTAATCGTCTTTTTCTGTCCTACCGAAATACTTACTTTCTTTGTGCTAAGTTTCGGTGCCTTTTTCTTTGCTGCTGCCGGTGAAGATGGCATTGACACGCCAAGAAGCAATGCTGCCGTCATCACATAACTCATTGTTTTACAAAACTGTTTTTTCAACCTTGTGTCCTCCAATCATTTTTTGTTTTTGAAACCGCCCCGTAAACAAACCCTGTTTCGTATACGATCCCTCTCTTTGAGATTATTGTAACACCAAGGTATAACTTTGTAAATATATTCCATGCGATATTATAACGTTTTACTTATAGCATTTTTCAATAAAAGTATAAGGTTACGCTTATACTTTTATTCATCTTCATACATTCGGAATAATGTTTTTAAGATATTCTGGTACTCTTTCTGCTTTTCTTCGTCCTCCAACTGCTTTAATTCCTGAATCGGCTCACGAATCAAGCGCTGCAAAGAAGCATGAAGCACCTTTTTCAATAATTTCTGCTCTCTGTGATTCAGAGAAATTTTTCGATTTAAATATTCATAACTGTCCGTCTCAATCTGTAAACACCGTTTCTGCAATGTCCCAATCGTACCATCCACACGGCTCAATAAAAGCCATTCCATCGTCTCCTGCACCTTTTCTTCAATAACCTGTTCACAGTCTGCCGCCAGTTTTTCCCGCTCATTCTGATTTTTTTCGGTGATTTTCTGCAGCGTATCCATATCAATCAACTGCACCCCCGGAACTTCTTGTAACCGGCTGTCAATATCCCTCGGTGATGCCAAATCCAAAAACTGCATTTGTGTGGCACCCGTCTCTTTCCATTTGTCATACAAAACAACCAGATGTGGCGATGACGTTGCTGATACAACCGTTTCACACTGCTTCATCACATCATAACGCTCATGATAGTCCACCACTGTCAAATTTTCATGTACCGCTAACAATTCTTTTGCGTGCGCAAGCGTCCGGCTGCACAGATAAATCTTTTTTGCTCCGTATTCAAACAAATATGTCAAAGCAAGTACCGCCGTTTTTCCGCTTCCAATCACAAGAATATTTTTCCCGCTAACGCCACCGGCACGGTGCAGCTCTTTCACGCCAATATAACTGACTGACAACGGCTTTTCGCTGATGCGGTAATTCGTCTTAATCCACTTGGCACACGTCACTGCATCCCTTACAATGCGCTCCAATTCTTTGCCGCTGTGCCCCATGGTCCTGGCAAAATCCATCGCCTCAACAACCTGCCCTAAAATCTGGTCTTCACCTACGACTAACGATTCCAAGCCTGCCGCCACGCGGAACAAATAAGAAACCGCCTCACTGCCCTCTTTTTTCTTACAGCAATCCCCAAACGAAACATTCGGGAAAATGTCCTGGTAGCAGGACTGCACCTGCTCCCCCGTCACCTCATCCGAATGAGAAAAATAGAAAATCTCGCTGCGGTTGCAGGTCGAGACAATCACACACTGTTTTAAGCCAATGACAGAAAGCCGCTCCCATAATTCAATTTTTTTTGAGTCGGGTAACGCCACCTGCCCGCGCAGGGCAAGTGGTGCTTCTTTATAGCAAATTCCAACATAGCCAAAAATCATGGTTACTGCTCCTTTTGTTCTTCCTTAAGCCACCGAGCTACATCAAGCGCATGATAAGTAATAATCATTTTTGCACCGGCACGCTTAAATCCAATCATGTGCTCCATCACAATTCGTTTTTCATCAATCCAGCCTTTTTGCGCAGCTGCCTTCACCATCGCATATTCTCCGCTGACGTTATACGCCACAATCGGAATATTATAATGAATGGAAATATCTTTTAGCACATCCAGATATGCCATCGCCGGTTTTGCAATAATTAAATCAGCACCTTCT
>ERZ779729.1596-NODE-1596-length-15656-cov-2.448497_pt1 | contig 15656 bp, 13 predicted proteins | sample MGYA00511072_ERZ779729 | MGnify/ENA primary metagenome ERZ779729 (study PRJEB29588, sample SAMEA2156675) | human gut metagenome | biome: human gut; feature: human-associated habitat; material: faeces | place: Denmark | collected 2008/2010 ...
GAGACCGGTGCTCTACCAACTGAGCTACTCCCGTGTTTGCGGCTGCAAAGGTAGTATAAACTTCCGAACCAGCAAATATTAGGGTAAATAAATTTCCAATTATTTTAATTTTTCCCATTCATCGGGCTTAAAACCTACCAGAACGAAGCTGTCTGTCACTACTAACGGGCGTTTCACCAGCTTACCGTTCGTTGCCAGCAATGCGATTTGTTCTTCCTCAGTCATGGAAGGCAGCTTCTCGCTCAGTTTCAGCTCTTTATATACCAAACCACTTGTGTTGAAGAATTTCTTTATTGGCAATCCGCTTCGTGGAATCCACGCTTTCAACTCTTCCACTGTAGGGTTATCTTCCACAATGAGCCGGTTAGTATACTCAATGTTATTTTCGATTAGCCATTTCTTAGCTTTCTGGCATGTACTGCACGCCGGATATTGCAAAAATAAAGGTGTCATACTATATACTATTTATCGATTAATACCTAATACTTATTACTTAATACCTATTACCTAAATAACCATCTGCAAATCCTGATACATAATCCGATAGGCGGCGGCTTTTTTATCTAATGCAAGCGGGTACGCCCGTGAGGAAGAAGGCATCCGGTAGAGTCTCATCGCCCGTCCTTCAAACACAAATTCGGCATAGTCTCCTACTTTCGGTTCTTCCACTTCCAGTTGTGCACGGAGCGTATCCGTTGCCTTCTGTCCGGTGGTGACGATTGCTCTGCATTCGGGAAGTTGGCGGAGTAATGCGGCAATGTCCGTCGGCTGCACCACTTCCAGAAATTTGTCCGAAGCGTTATCCTGCAGACGCCGGATAGATGAGGCTGTATCGAACAGGGCGATTCCTTTTTCATTCAGGAAATCAATAATCTGTTCCCGGCAGAATGCTTTCCGCGTATCGTTCAGAAAGTGATCTTTATCTCCGAAAAACAAGAGTCCGACAATGCGCCACATATCATTGTTCAGGTTCGGATAATAAAAATCCATCGACCACCGTTTTCTTTGTGGCGGAAAACTTCCCAGCATCAGCAGCTTTGCTTTTGGCGGGAGAAAGGGTTCTAAAGGATGTTTTTCGATTTCAATCTCCATATTGATGTAATTTCCTACAAAAATAACGAATCTATTCTTTTCCCTCAAAATAGTTACGGAAAAAAACAAATTTAAAAATATTTGGCTATTTTTGCACGGAGATGGTGAAAAACAACTTATTGAAATGCTGTTGAAAACAAGAATAATTATAAGTTGCTGTTTTATAAGCTTGTTAGCTTTCTTTGAAGAAGATTGTTATGCTTCACGGCCGGGGGCGAAAGAATGTGTGAAAGTTTCCTCTGCCAGTTTTACGGTAAGGGGGCGGGTCATCGATACCTATGGTGAACCACTTATCGGAGCGACAATCAGAGAGAAAGGCGGAGCGAATGGAACAGTGACAGATGTGGAGGGGAATTTCTTTTTATCCGTTCCGGATAGTGCTGTTCTGCAAATTTCTTTCGTAGGTTACGAGTCTCAGGAAGTCAGTGTAAAGGGTAGGTCAATGCTTGAAATATGTCTGAAAGAAAATATTCTGCTGCTTGACCACGTGATTGTAACTGCTTTGGGACTTGAAAAGAAAGAATCCTCTTTGGCCTATGCCGTGCAAAAGGTGAGGGGAGAAGAACTGAATCGTGTGAAAGAAGTGAATATGATCACGGCTTTGGCAGGAAAGGCAGCCGGTGTGCAGGTCAGCAAGAACTCTTCCGGCATGGGCGGATCGGCGAAAGTCAGTATCCGTGGGGTACGATCGGTGGCCGGTGATAATCAGCCTCTGTACGTGATAGATGGTGTTCCCATGTTAAATTCTACTTCGGAACAGGCTTATTCGGCTATCGGCGGTACGGCAAATGCCGGTAACCGGGATGGGGGAGACGGAATCTCGAATCTGAATCCGGAGGATGTGGAAAGTATCAGCATCCTGAAAGGAGCTCCTGCCGCAGCCTTGTATGGTAGCCAGGCGGCCAACGGAGTCATTCTTATTACTACAAAGAAAGGAAATACCGTAGGACGGAGGGATATTCATTTCTCTACCGGACTGACTTTTGAAAAGGCTTTCTCTCTGCCCGAAATGCAGAACAGCTACGGAGTAAGTGATGTAACAGACAGTTGGGGAGAAAAAGAAAATCTGACGGTTTACGATAATTTGGGTGACTTTTTCCGTACCGGACTAACGTCGATCACTTCTGTATCCGTCAACTCCGGAAATGACAAGCTACAAACATATTTCTCCTATGCCAACACCACCGGTCGCGGCATTCTGAATGAAAATAAACTCTCCAAACACAATATCAATCTGAGAGAGACCGCCGTCCTCTTCAACAGCAGGCTGAAATTGGACGGTAACGTGAATGTCATGAAGCAGACAGTGAAGAATAAACCCGTATCGGGAGGCTTTTATATGAATCCGCTGGTAGGTCTATACCGCTTTCCTCGTGGCGAGGACTTGGCTTATTATAAAGATAACTATGAGCGTTATGACGAGGACAGAAAGCTGAATACACAAAACTGGCATACTTTTACCGAAGACTTTGAACAGAATCCGTATTGGATACAAAACCGCATACAGAGTAAGGATGCACGTATCCGCCTGCTCCTTTCCCTTTCTGCCAATTTGAAAGTCACTGATTGGCTGACACTTCAGGCTCGTGGCAATCTGGATTACTCAGCCGATAAACTGCGTCAGAAATTTTATGCCTCCACCGCTACGGCACTCTGTGGGATGAACGGGCGCTATATTGAAATGGATTATCAGGAAACGCAGATGTACGGAGATGTGATGGCGATGGTCAAGAAGCAACTGAATGACTTCACATTGGATGTAGCCATTGGTGGCAGTATCAATGACAGAATCACTAACTCTACTCGCATTGATTCGAAGAATGCTTCGTTGAAATATGCCAATGTGTTTAATCTTGCCAATATCGTGATGAGCAGTTCTGCCAGTATCGATCAGAAAATAGATGCCCATTACCAACTGCAATCGGTCTTTGCGACGGCACAGATTGGCTATAAAGAAGGAGTCTTCCTTGATCTGACCGCACGTAACGACTGGTCGTCTACGCTGGCTTACACGAAGTACGAGAAGAAAGGATTCTTTTATCCTTCCGTCGGTGTCTCTTTCCTTCCGGATAAGTGGGTAAAGATGCCCGAATGGGTTTCGTTCTCGAAGTTGCGCGGTGCTTATAGTATCGTTGGCAATGGGGTGCCTCCCTTTATCACCTATCCTGTTTCGTATGTGACTGCCGGTGGAGAGATACTGGCAAGCGATGCGGCCCCTTTCGCCGAGATGAAACCGGAGATGACGCATTCCGTTGAATTGGGTATAGAGTGGAAGTTTTTGCAGCACCGCCTCGGATTAAATTTGACCTATTACCGTACCGACACGTATGAGCAGTTTTTCAAACTGCCTGCGCTTGCGGGCGATAAGTATGCCTATCGATACGTCAACGCCGGAGATATCCGGAATCAGGGATGGGAGATAACGCTGGATGCCACTCCGGTACTGACCCCCGACTTCACGTGGAAGACCTCTCTCAACTTCTCTGCCAATAAGAACAAGATTGTAGAACTCCATGAAGAACTGAAAGAATTTGTTTACGGACCTACCAGCTTCTCGTCCAGTTATGCGATGAAACTAGTGAAAGGCGGCTCTATCGGCGATATTTACGGTAAAGCCTTTATACGTGATGAAGAAGGGCACATCGTTTATGGAACGGACGGAGACTATAAAGGACTTCCGTTGGTAGAAGGCGATGGAAATACTGTAAAGGTGGGCAATGCCAATCCGGTCTTTATGTTGGGGTGGAATCATTCCTTCTCCTACAAAGGTTTCAGCCTTTACTTCCTGCTTGACTGGCGCTATGGAGGTGAAGTCCTTTCGCAGACCCAGGCGGAGATGGACCTCTATGGAGTATCGAAAGCGACGGCGCAAGCCCGTGATAAAGGATATGTTTCGCTGGAAGGCCGGCAAATAAGTGATGTCAAAGGATTCTATAAAAATGTAGTGGGCGGACGCGCCGGCGTGACGGAATACTATATGTATGACGCTACCAACCTCCGTCTGCGGGAAGTATCGCTGAGTTATAGCTTCCCCCGAAAATGGGTACAGAAAACGAATTGTCTGAAAGACCTGCAACTTTCTTTTGTAGCCCGCAACCTTTGTTTTCTGTACAAGAAAGCGCCTTTCGATCCCGATCTGGTACTTTCTACAGGCAATGACAATCAGGGAATTGAAGTGTTCGGTATGCCTACCACCCGCAGTCTGGGCTTTACTTTGACATGTGAATTTTAAGAGCAGGAGGGAAGATGATGAAGAAAAAACATATTTATATATACTTGCTGGGGATGCTGCTGTTTTCTGTTGGTTGTACAGGAAAATTCCGTGAATTTAATACCGACCAGTCGGGAATTACGGACGATGATTTGCTGATTGACGACAATGGCTTCGGTATTCGTCTGGGGATTATCCAGCAAGGCATCTATTTTAACTACGATTTCGGTAAAGGCAAGAACTGGCCTTTCCAGTTGATACAGAATCTGAACGCGGATATGTTCTCCGGTTATATGCACGACGGCAAACCCTTGAACGGAGGTACGCATAACTCGGATTATAATATGCAGGATGGCTGGAACAGCGCCATGTGGACACATATGTATTCGTATATCTTTCCACAAATCTACCAGTCGGAGAATGCCACCCGTGATACGGAACCTGCCTTGTTCGGCATTACCAAAGTGCTGAAAGTGGAAGTCATGCACCGTGTGACAGATTATTACGGCCCTGTTATTTATAAGAATTTCGCGAATGCCCAGAATCAATATCGCCCTGATACGCAGCAAGAAGTCTACTATGAGTTCTTTAATGAACTCGATTCGGCTGTTGTCTCTCTTGCCGATTATATAGACAAGAAGCCCGACTCCAATGGATTCACCCGCTTTGATATCTTGCTGGATGGTCAATATTCCTCCTGGATCAAGTTTGCCAATTCGTTGCGTATGCGTCTGGCAATGCGTATTTCTGCGGTTGATCCGGATAAGGCACGCGCCGAGTTCCGGAAGGGACTGGAAAATGAATTTGGTGTCTTTGAAGCGGAAGCTGAACGGGTAGCAGTCTCTACGAAATCCGGATTCACGAACCCGTTGGGAGAGCTCAACCGGGTATGGAATGAAACTTATATGAGCGCTGCAATGGAATCTATTCTGACAGGCTACGATGATCCCCGATTGAAAGTTTACTTTGAAACCTGTACCGACAAGGCGTATGCAGGAGAGTACCGCGGCATCCGTCAGGGAACCTGCTTTGCGCACAATCATTATGCAGGCTTATCCAAATTGTCCGTCGATCAGAGTACGGATGCCCCTTTGATGAGCTCCGCCGAAGTCTGGTTTCTCCGTGCCGAAGCTGCTTTGCGCGGATGGATTCCGGAAGATGAAGAAGAATGTTATCTGAACGGAATAAAGGCGTCTCTTCATCAACACGGCATTTATCAGATGGACGATTATCTGAACAGTGAGCGGACGGCTGCCGATTTCATCGACACACAAGACTCCGAAAATAACATTCCTGCCCGTTGCCGGGTTTCTCCTAAATGGAATCCCGCAGACGACAAGGAAATAAAGCTGGAAAAGATCATTACGCAGAAATGGATTGCCTTATTCCCGGAAGGTTGCGAGGCATGGGCGGAACAGCGCCGCACGGGATATCCTCGCCTGTTTCCGGTACGCTTCAACCATAGCAAGAACGGATGTATTGACACAGAGACAATGGTACGTCGTCTCAACTTTCCCGGTACGCTGCAAACCGAAGACAGAGAGCAATACCTGGCTCTTGTGGAGGCTTTGGGCGGACCCGATCATGGAGGAACCCGATTGTGGTGGGATACAGGAAATAATAGTCTGGATTAAAATTTTAGTGTCGGAATGTGAATATATGTATAGGTTTAGCTATTTTTGCACCTTCATTTAAACACATTTGTCATGAAAAAGATCATTTCTGCTCTTTTCCTATGTATGCTGTTTTCTGCCGTACCGGAATTGCAGGCACAAAACATTCAGTTACATTATGATTTCGGACGTTCCCTGTATGATAAAGACTTGAAAGGACGCCCGCTGTTGACCTCCACTGTCGAGAAGTTTCATCCCGACAACTGGGGAAGTACCTACTTCTTTATCGATATGGACTATACGTCCGAAGGAGTCGCTTCCGCTTACTGGGAGATAGCCCGTGAACTGAAATTCTGGAAAGGTCCTTTCTCCGCCCATCTCGAATACAATGGCGGACTGGCGAAAGGATTTTCCTACAACAACGCTTACCTGGCGGGAGCCACCTATACCTATAATAACGCTTCTTTCTCCAGAGGCTTCACATTGACAGCCATGTACAAATATATACAAAAGCACCCATCCCCGAATAACTTCCAGTTGACAGGAACATGGTACATGAACTTTTGCAAGGATTTGCTCACCTTCTCCGGTTTTGCCGACTGGTGGCGTGAAGAAACCAAGTATGGAAAAACCATTTTCCTCTCCGAACCACAATTCTGGGTAAACCTGAACCGCATCAAGGGAGTGAATAAAAACTTTAACCTGAGTGTCGGTTCCGAAGTGGAACTGAGCAATAACTTCGGTGGTCGTGACGGCTTCTATGTAATTCCGACACTGGCTTTGAAGTGGACGCTGAACTAAACTTCGAAGTACAAAATTCCCCAGTGGATATACATCAATTATTGAATAAAAATATCGAATGAAAACAGATTTGATCTATGGCGTAGAAGACCGCCCCCCATTTAAAGATGCCCTGTTTGCTGCCTTGCAACATCTGCTGGCTATCTTTGTAGCCATCATTACACCTCCTCTTATCATTGCGAGCGCACTGAAGCTGGATGTTGAAAAAACAAGCTTTCTGGTGTCTATGTCCCTTTTTGCTTCGGGGGTATCTACGTTTATACAATGCCGTCGTATCGGCCCGATAGGAGCGAAGCTGCTCTGTATCCAAGGTACCAGTTTCTCCTTTATCGGTCCTATCATAGCGACCGGATTAGTAGGCGGACTTCCGTTGATATTCGGCTCCTGTATAGCTGCCGCACCTATTGAAATGGTCGTCAGCCGTACCTTCAAGTATCTTCGCAATATCATCACCCCGCTAGTGTCCGGCATTGTCGTACTACTGATCGGATTGAGTCTGATCAAAGTCGGTATCGTTTCCTGTGGCGGCGGATATGGCGCGATGGACGATGGCTCCTTCGGTTCGTGGGAAAATCTGTCTATTGCGGCACTCGTACTGTTGAGCGTCTTGTTTTTCAATCGCTGTAAAAACAAATACCTGCGCATGAGTTCCATCGTGATCGGCCTGTGCCTAGGTTATGGACTGGCTTTCGCCTTGGGAAAAGTAAATATGAGCGCACTAAATGTCGAGATGCTGATGAGTTTCAACATCCCGCAACCTTTCAAATACGGTATTGATTTTAATATCTCTTCATTTATCGCCATTGGTCTGGTCTATCTGATCACCGCCATTGAAGCCACAGGCGATGTGACAGCTAACTCCATGATTTCCGGACTGCCGATTGAAGGTGATTCTTATCTGAAACGTGTTTCCGGCGGTGTGATGGCAGATGGCTTCAACTCTCTTTTAGCAGGTATATTCAACTCCTTCCCGAACTCCATCTTCGCACAGAATAACGGTATCATCCAATTAACTGGAGTTGCCAGCCGCTATGTAGGCTATTATATTGCCGCTATGCTCGTTCTGCTGGGATTATTCCCCATTGTAGGAGCTATATTCTCTCTGATGCCCGATCCGGTACTGGGAGGCGCCACCTTATTAATGTTCGGTACAGTAGCGGCAGCAGGTATCCGCATCGTTTCCTCACAGGAAATAGGCCGCAAAGAAACCCTAGTCTTAGCAGTCAGCCTATCTTTAGGTTTGGGTGTGGAACTAATGCCGGACGTATTAAAACAAGCTCCAGAGGCGATTCGAAGTATTTTCTCTTCAGGAATCACCACCGGAGGTTTAACTGCAATTGTTGCTAATATGGTAATTAGAGTGAAGTAATAAGTATTAAGTAATAGGTAATAAGTAATAGGTATTAAGCCATGCGGATAAACTAACCAGTAGCTACGGTTATTACCTATTACCTAATACCTATTACTTATTTCTAAATTACTCATTTTATCTGTAATCCGAAAGGGGAAATCTGGATACTCGTAGAGGCTGAAACGAGGTTCGGTTTCCCCTTTTGTATAGCTCCAGATAGAAGCGTAGTCTTCCGGGTCTTCCCCCATCTTGCTGAGTTGGAGTAGATAAGCTGCCAGTGATTTATTCTCTACGATATAGATTTGTCCCATCTGATCGATAATAGGGCTATGGTGACGGGTACCGTCATGTTCGAAGCGAAGAATTCGTTTGCCTTCCTCAGTCAATCCTACCAATTGGAAAGTCATACTCTTGCCGATAGCAGGCAGATTCAGTACACTGCGGTCGGTAGCAAGGAAAGGCAGATGATGCTTTCTCATGAACCGTCTTATTTGTTTGGCGGTGTCAGCATCTTCTTTCGGTTTTTCTTCATTTATACCTGCACTGACTTTGGTCTCCAGTATCTTATACAATTCTTCCGCCTGTTCCGGAGTCATCTGTCCGTAAATTTTCTCTTCCTGCTGTTCCTGCATTGAGCGACTGTTGGGTGCAAACACCGCATAATTCTCATTAAACCCCTTCACCGAGAACGTATAATAACATACCACTCCCAGTGAATTGAGTACCTGGCGAAGCCGCGTAGTATGTCCTCTGCGTGAGGCAGCCACCGTATATACCAACTGGTTCGTAATAATCCATCCGGCAGAAAGAATTTTCCGAATCGCCTCTTTTGCTTCGGGCGTCACCTCCAGCGGTGTCTGAAAATGGGTCTGAATGATAAACTGCTTGACGCCAACAGCTGAAGCCTTTTCCTTAAACTCCCGCAATATGTCAACCAACTCGTCATTAATACGCATCGGCAAATAAGCCAATAAACGAGAACCCAGTCTCACCCGTTGCAATTCCGCATATTTCTCACCTTCCGGACGTTCAAGATTCGCTCTTTGCTTGCGTACCGCCATACGATACACTGCTTCTAATATATTTCTCAACGTCTTATTCTGACTCATCAGCGCATCGCCTCCCGTAATCAGAATATCGCGTAACTGTGTATCCTGTTCAAAATAGGTCATCAACCGTCGCAACTTACTGTCCCACGACTCCTTCGGTCGTAACGTCTCAAATTCAAAATTCAGCCGTTCACTCTGAAAGTCATACATACGCTGGCAAGATGCACAAAGCCCTCCACAAGCCCGTCCCATCGTATCAGGAATAAGGATAGCCACCTCCGGATACCGTCGGTGAATATTATGTCCGTCCGGCAAGAGCCATCCGGCAGCATTCGGCTTTCCTGCCTCCACAATATCTTCCTTCTCCCATGCACGAATATTGCCATACGTCTCCACTAATCGTGGCGAATAAAGTATATAACTCCGAATCGCTTCATCATTATACCCATACCCCGTCACATTCAGCAACGACAAATAATAAGGCGTAGCAAAGAACGGCATTCCCTTTTTACGTGCCCGATTCAGCAAATACATCGTCTCCGACGAAAGTGAATTTCCTAAAAAGCGATTCAACTCAGCCGGACTTTTCACAGCCATCGACAAATGAAAGCGGAAATCTCCCCACCATTTGCTTACCAACTGATACTTCTCCTCATAACTCATCCCTTCCTCAAAATGAAACCGCACCGAAGGCTTCGACTTCCGGTTCTCAATCTTCTGAATCAGCAGATGCAGCATCCGTTCCTTATTCTCATCACGCATCTCCCGCACTTCCTCATCCAATCCGGTATCCCACCGGTCATTCCGGCTCTTGATGCGCTGCGGAGACGGCAAAGGAACACTTTCCCCTTGCAAACGTTTGAACAACTGGAACAATTCTAGAAACAAATCCGTCGGCATCTCTATATTCTCCAACTTCTCTGTCAGAAACTGATAAAGCAACCGTATCGTCTGTACCGAAATATCCTGTCCCGTAGACAGTTCATGAACATCCTGTCCATCATACTGGAGTAAGAGTCGAATTTGCTCCCTTGCCTCTTCCGCAACCTCATTAACCATCCCGCAACTATCCAGATGTTTTAGCAGACCAGCCTTAAAGTCCTCCACTGTCGGACTCACCGCCGCCATCTCCACCAACTCCGGCATCTCCTGCGTGTAGATTTGTTTCAACTGCGAAAAAGTAAGTACAAGCATTTTCTTTTGTTTCATAAGCATCCTCTATATTATTATATTATTTATTGATTAGTAACGACCTATCCCTCCGCAAGGTTCCCCCGGCCTCGACTGCCCGGCGTCAAGCGCAGGTCTTATTTACGGCGTTAAAAAGGGCAGACTGTTTGAGCGAAGCGAGTTTCTGCCCTTTAGCCGGAAATAAGACCGGAGTAGCCGGGCAGGCGCAGCCTTGATTTTTTCTTTTTGGTACTTTTTCTTTTGCATCAAGGCAAAAGAAAAAGTACATAAAGATAATAAAAAAAGCGGAAGTATGCCACTCCCGCTTTTCCTGCTATGCTATTCTTTACGATTTTCTAACATTTATGCGACCTTATTTTTTCGTTTCCGTGTCGTCGTTCTTTCTTTTCGGTTCCTTTTTGGCAAGAAGCACTATATTATATACATAGTCCGTCATCCACTGTTCCGAATAGCCCAGACGTTCCTTGTACTGGCGGACAGTCGCCGCAGTCTTGTGCACATCATCAGCCTTCCACACCGTCTTCGTACAAACATCGTGTACCGTCTTCTGCGTCATCCCGTAAAGCGCCTTCTTGAATATAGACGGCATACGGAACTTCCATTGCATCAGATTTCCCATCAGCATCATCAAGTCGTTGGAGAATCCCTGATACATAAACAGATACGACTGTATATCATTCTGCGTACGGCAATTACGCTTCACGGAGCTGTCGATCTCCTTAAAGAAACTTTCATTCAGTCCGTAGTCCTGCATCAGCATTTTGCGTGAAGCCGACTTTTCTGCCAATCCCAGCTTACCTCCCTGCGTAGGAATCTTGAACAAACGTTTGAAGTTAGCCACATCCGGTAAAAAGCGGATGTTGGTAATACCTAAGTTAGTAGCGATGACTGACTGGAAATAAACCCGGGTCAGTGATATGAAATCTTCTACATTGCCGACTTTTGTTTCATCGGATTTCTTTTTGAATAAACCAAATAAGCCCATCGTTATATTTACTATTTTATAATTTACAATTTACAAATCGTGTGTGGAGATTTTAATGAGCCGCAAAGGTACGAAAAAGTGTTGGTTTTCACCAACATTCCAAGTCCTTTTCGATGCCCGGCATGGTCTCTTTCCTGAAAACAGGACTTTGGATGCCCGCTTTCTTCTGGGCACGATAGTCCGAGAGCAGGCGGATGGCATACTTTCCGAGAAAGATAATGGCGATCAGGTTGCAGACAGCCATCAGAGCCATCGTGATGTCCGCCAGACTCCATACCAAATCGAGTGTGGCGACAGACCCGAAAAGTACCATGCCGCTGACCAATATCCGGTAGGTGTGGAGCACCCATTTCTTTGCGGTGATGAAACGGATATTCGCTTCGCCGTAATAATAATTTCCCAAGATACTGCTGAATGCGAAGAAGAACAGCGCTACGGCAACAAAGATGCTTCCGGAAGCACCGATCTCATTCGTGAGCGCCTGTTGGGTCAGTTGCACCCCATTGGAGGAACCGTCCAAAGGAGCACCGCTGAAAAGAATGATAAATGCCGTACAGGTGCAAATTAATAAAGTATCGGTAAATACTGCCAGCGTCTGTATCAACCCCTGTTTGACAGGATGAGTGACGTTGGCCGTCGCTGCTGCATTCGGAGCCGAACCCATACCGGCCTCATTGCTGAATAATCCGCGCTTGATACCCTGCATCAGCGCCATGCCGACACCTCCGCCCAATGCCTGTTCCCAGCCGAAGGCATGGCTGATGATGAGAGATATCACTTCCGGCAGATGCGTGATATTAAGTAATACGATGACCAGTGCCAGTCCTACATATCCTAATGCCATAACCGGGACGATAATGCTGCTTACACGCGCTATCCGGCGGATACCACCGAAGATGATGACAAGAGTCAGAGCGGTAAGCACTCCTCCCAACACCGTATGATTGAATCCGAACGCATGTTCGGCAGCAGCACAAATCGTATTGCTCTGTACCGAATTGAAAGCAAAACCGAAAGTAATGCTGATGAGCACAGCGAAAAGCATCCCCATCCACGGCTGTTTCAATCCCTTCTTCATATAATAAGCCGGGCCTCCGACAAAAGAGTCCTTCCCGCGTATCTTATATAACTGTGCCAGGGTAGATTCGATAAAAGCGCTCGAAGCTCCCAGCAGGGCGATCACCCACATCCAGAAAACAGCTCCCGGTCCGCCGATGGCGATGGCGGTGGCCACCCCTGCCAAGTTGCCCGTACCCACACGGCTGGCAATCGTAATAGCGAATGCCTGAAAAGATGAAACATGTTTCTCGCCCTGTTTTCCTTTTCCGGCGGACTCGCTGAGTAATACAATCATTTCGCGAAGCATACGGAACTGTACGAACCGCGTTCGGATGCTGAACCAGACGGCACAGCCCAGTAACATGATAATCAGGATGTATGTCCAGAGTATATCATTTATTTCATTGATAAAGTTCATAGTTAGGTTTTTGAAAAGAATAAATCGTAGTATATCACTCGTTTTTCATTCGGAAATAAAATTTATGATTTTCGAATACGGGCTCTACTATATCATACCGAACAAATTTGGCAAGCAGATGTTCGGCGGCACGTCGGGAAATACCGGTCTGCCGACAATACCGGTTGAGTGAAAGCAGCGTTCCCTGTTCCAGCAGGTCGAGCAGGAGTTGTTCGCGTTCCGTATAGCGGATCAGTTCTCCCCGCGGGCTGCCACTTTGTTGCCATACACGCAGGTGGATAGGGGTAGCCAGTATATTCTCATCCTTGATGCGGAGATAGGCGAGAGGCTTTCCGTTTTCGTCTTTCGCATAGACAGGCTTGTGCGGATTCTCTTCGATGGTGGCTACTAATACCTGTTTGCCTTCCACGATATATGTTTGTAAAGTATAATCTATCTCCGGGATGCAATAAAGTTGTGCGGCTGCTTCAATCATATATTTTTCCTCTTCAGATCGTACGCCGGCTATTCGTCCATTGTCTTTCACGCCGATCAATAGCCGTCCTCCGTCGGTATTGGCAAAAGCCGACAGCGTTTTGGCAATCTTGCGTGCGTCGGAAATTTCGAATTTGAAGTCCTGTTGCTGATGCTCTCCTTCAGCTATCAAAGTATGTATGTAATCCGTATCAGTAAGCGTTTTCATGGCTACAAAGGTAGGGAAAAATGGTGAAAAGCCCTTTTTTTAGCTTATTTTCGCAGATAAATTCAAAAAAAATATTGTTTTTATGCGTTTATTTCGGGAAACAGTGTATTTTTGCGACACATTATTAACGAAAAAAATAAAAGGATTATGAAAGAATTGGTAGAAAAAGTAGCAGCTCTGTATGCTGACTTCTCAAAAGATGCTAACGCACAGATCGAAAACGGTAACAAAGCAGCAGGAACTCGTGCTCGTAAGGCTTCTTTGGAAATCGAAAAAGCAATGAAAGAATTCCGTAAAGCATCTTTGGAAGCTTCTAAAAACTAAGAAATAGAAGTCTACTAAGATATCAGGAAAAAAGAAGAGGATGTGTCGTGAGATGCATCCTCTTCTTCTATTTATACCTCCTTCTCTTTTCTGAAACCCGAAATATCGGACGAATGTGCTATTTTTAAGATTACATTGAAAAACGGTCACTCTAAAAATAACGAACTAGAGAAAAATCTGCATAAATAAATGCAATAATATACGAAAAAAAAACATTCTTTGCATGAAACTACATGAAATATACACCTTTTCAAAACAAAAAAGTATCTTTTGGTTTTAAACCAAGGGGGTGTTTCTTTAAAACCAACGCCTCCTTCCTCACCGACCAACCTGTTTTCCGTCGGTAAGGGAGACCTGAAAAAGCTGTTTTTGCTTAATTTTCTTCTAATTGATCCATAAATACCGGGAAAATAAAAGTGTCATTCGGAACTGTTTTTCTTCAGTAAGCGATCAGAATGATCAGTGAAAAAGAATTATACTTCTGATTTGACCGATAAACTCTTTGAATGGTAAAAAAGAGGAATCCTGTATTTGTGAATGATGGCATTTTTATGCCTTTCTTTAAAGTGGGATACAATTATGCCCTTCTTTCACTGTTTAAATATTCCTTTTTTAAGAAAGGTCCTTTTTTAGTGATCAATAGATGTCGCTATATGTGAAAAGTTATTCATGGTAATTTGAATAAATGAACTCAATCTTTCCCTATTTATTGTTTCGTTTTTCGGTGATACTGATTTTCGGAGTGTCTTATTCTGAAAATTGGTCGTGTATATGCGTATTAGGCAATTATAGTTGCTGAAATATGTGTATATTTATTGTGTAATATTTAATACTGAGTACAATGTTAAAAGTAGTAGCATTTATGAAGCAAGTAGCCGAAGAGCTACGGATGGGGGGAAACTTTGGTACGGCGCACGTATATCGCAGCAGCACCAATGCCATCATTGCTTATTGTGGGGGAGGGGATTTTTCTTTTGACGAGGTCACCCCGGAGTGGTTGAAAGGTTTCGAGATACACCTTCGTGGGAAGGGATGTAGCTGGAACACCGTTTCCACTTATCTAAGAACATTTCGTGCGGTGTACAATCGTGCCGTCAACAGTAGGATGGTCGTTTATACGCCCCATCTGTTCCGCTCTGTTTATACGGGCACGCGTGCGGACCATAAGAGGGCATTGTGTGATGAAGATATGAAGAAGGTATTCACCAGACTGCCTTCATCTTCCGCCATACCTCTTGCCGTGAGGCGTGCGCAGGACATGTTCGTGCTGATGTTCTTGCTTCGTGGTCTGCCGTTTGTCGATCTCGCTTATCTGCGTAAAAGTGATTTGAGGGATAACGTGATCACTTACCGCAGGCGGAAGACAGGCCGGCCCTTGTCGGTGACGCTTACTCCGGAAGCGCTCGAACTATTAAAGAAGTATATGAACCGCGACAGCCATTCGCCCTATCTCTTCTCACTGCTGAAAAGCGGAGAGGGAACAAAGGAGGCTTACCGGGAATATCAGTTGGCATTGCGCAGCTTCAACCAGCAGCTCACGCTCTTGGGGGAGGTATTGGGACTGAACGATAGACTGAGTTCATACACCGCTCGCCATACATGGGCTACAACAGCCTATTATTGCGAAATTCATCCGGGTATTATCTCCGAAGCTATGGGGCACTCGTCCATCAAGGTGACCGAGACTTATCTAAAACCTTTCCGTAATAAGAAAATTGATGAGGCTAATAATCAGATTATTGATTTTGTAAAACATTCAATAGCTGGAGTAGTAGCTTGAAAATGAATCTGTTACTTTCTAGGTAACGGAGCTAAATAGCGTTGCAAAGATGGATATATTTTGGAAAACATGCAAACAAAAAAGATATTTTTTCTGATAA
>ERZ779729.1600-NODE-1600-length-15615-cov-7.372429_pt1 | contig 15615 bp, 10 predicted proteins | sample MGYA00511072_ERZ779729 | MGnify/ENA primary metagenome ERZ779729 (study PRJEB29588, sample SAMEA2156675) | human gut metagenome | biome: human gut; feature: human-associated habitat; material: faeces | place: Denmark | collected 2008/2010 ...
AGCCTTGCGGCTGCCAGCTCCCCTTTCAGGGGAGCCTTGGTGCCCCGCAAGAAGGTAAGGTCTATCAAAATTTCGGCTGCACGTTCTATTGACGGCAGTCGTTCTAAGGCAACTAGCTGCAAATTTGATACCCCCGTATCAGGCGGCGCGTACCAAGACGCTCGTGAGGTGACTGCCGAGTGGAACGACGCCTGAAAAATGGGGACTTGCCTGAATTCAGAGGCAGGATGCACCCAACCGTAACCAAGCACTCTTTTCTCCCCTATCTTTTCCCGCGCAAGGGAAAAGATAGGGCCGCCGAAGGCGCGTCAGAAATGACCACGACGGAACGAGCCGCCGCAAGCGACGTCTGTTTTCCTCTGTGCTCATTTCTTCCTTTCCAAACCGCAAACTGAATTTGCGGTTTGGGTTTTATCGCAAATCTGCGACAACCTCTCAGTCAGCCTTCGGCTGACAGCTCCCCTGAAAGGGGAGCCAGGGGTGCGTGCGCATTCCCAATGCCTTCCCCTATGAGGGGAAGGTGGCACGGCGAAGCCGTGACGGATGAGGTGGAGGCGCCCAGATTTGCGACGCTGGCCACCTCATCCGTCTGCTCCGCTTCGCTCCGCAGCCAGCTTCCCCTCATAGGGAAGCCTTTGTCCGCTGCGGCGGGGTTCAATCCCTCAGTCGCCTTCGGCGCCAGCTCCCTTTACACAAGGGAGCCTTTTGGGGTGCGCGCGAAAAAAGCCTTCCCTTCGTAGGAAGGCGCAGAAAAGGCCTCGACGGAATGCTCTTCTGTCGGGGCCTGTTACAGAAAATTCTGAACATCATACGCCTCGGGCGGCAGCGCGTCAGACAGCTCGACCAGCTCCGGGACAAAGCCGCCGCTGCGGTCGACCGTGACCCGCGGCGAGCGGAGCAGCGCCTGCTCCTGCGGCAGACCGACCGGGAGCGTGAGGGTCACGTCTGTGCCGGCATCCTTCTGCGACTGCAGCAGGATCGTGCCGCCGTGCGCCTGGATCACCGCCTGCACGACGGGCAGGCTGAAGCCCGCGCCGGCACGCGGATCGCCCTGCTCCTGCGGCTGCGCATAGCGGGAAAAGGCGCTGGCCAGCACCTCGGGCGTCATGCCCTCGCCGCCGTCCGTCAGTCGGAGATAGGCCCACTTGCCGCGGCGGGTGAGCGTCAGGTGAAGAAGAGTGCCGGGGGCGGTAAACTTGATAGCGTTCGACAGCAGCGCCAGCAGCACCCGCCGCAGCTGCCGCCGGTCGGCCCAAAGGAAGATGGGTGCCTGCGGCAGCTCCACATCCAGCTCCCGCCCGGCCTGCAGGCACAGATCACCCGCGGTCTGCGAAAAATCGTCGAGAAAATCGGTCAGATCGGTCTTTTCCATCGACAGCGGCAGCCGCCCGCGCAGCGCGGCGCTCAAGTCGCCAAGATTCTCGCTCGAGCGCAGCAGCTGATAGCACGACCGGCTGAGCACCGCCAGATTCCGCTGCAGGACCGGATCCTCCACGTCCGCCAGAAGCGGGAAAATGGTCCCGGAGGCGGACAAAAGCGTCGTCAGCGGGGCGGAGACGGCCTGTGCGGCGCGGGAAAGCGCACTGGCGCAGGCGTCGTCGTCGCCGACGGGCAGAAACAGCAGCAGGGCCCCCTCCAACGGCTGCACCTGCGCGGTCACGTAGCCGGTGCGCAGCTGCAGCGGCAGCACCGTGGACGCGGCGGCGATCAGCTCCTGCAGCACCGCGTCGGGCGGCAGAAGCTCCCGGATCGGGCTGCCGGGCGCGATAAGCCCCTCGGCACGGCTGCTGCACTGCGTGATCACGCCGTCCTGCACGAGCAGGACCGGCTGGGCCGCGCGGTCAAAGAGTGTATGAAATTGTTCGGGTGAGAGCTGCATGGCGGATCCTCCTGTGCGCATCGAGCCGTGTCAACGGATGCTGCCAATAGCATATGCAAATTCCGGAAAACGATCAGAATGCCAAAATTTATCTTTTCTCCATCATAGCGGAAGTTGTCGGAAAAAGCAAGCACAGAAATTTTTTGGTCGGCGCGGGCGCTCCGTACCGGCCGGCTGCGCTCAGGCGGAGAGAAAATCGATCAGTTCGCGGTTGACGTTGTTCTGATGGTAGAAAAACAGCACCAGATCGATCCCGTCGGCGTCCAGAAGGCTTGCAAGGTCCGGAGTCTCCTGATAGCTGCGCGGGTCGACGACTGTGACGGAGCGGAAGATGGCGGAAAGATAGTCGATCGTCGCGTTCTGGAAGGAATCCTTGAGGATGAGCACGGACGCGGCCTCCGGCGCGTCGGGGTTTTCCACGCGGTAGTAGCCGAGGTTGTAGGTAAAAACGTCGTTGTAGGTGACGGGGTCCTTGTCCAGTCCGCTGCCGACGATCGTCTCACGCGGGACGGACTCGTTGTCGCCCGGGTGGAGGAAATAGCGCAGGTCCGCCGCGTTTTTGGGGACGTAGCGCGGGATGTCCTCCTGCATCGAAAACTGGTTGGAGAACCAGACGTTGAGATCCCCCTGGTATCGCCGCTCGCCGCCGAGCTCCGACCAGAGAAAATCCTCCGCCTGCGGGACAGAAGTCTCCGCGATCGTCCCGGCTCCGGCCAGCTGCCGCGCGATCTCCTGCGCGGCGGCGAAGGCCCCGCGCGCGTTCCAGTGAAAATCGGTTTTGTAGAAATACCGCTCCCGGTCCGCAAGCGTCCCGGTAACAAGCGGCGCTTCCGCGTCGATGACAGTCAGCCCCTCGACCTGCGCGAGCGCAGCGGTCAGCGCCTGTTTGTTCGTTTTGCCGGTCTCGTCCGAGAAATAGGCCGGTTCCAGATCGTACAGCGCCTCGTTTTTGAGCGGCAGCACGCACCAGACGAGCGGCCGGTCAAGCGCCCCCGCCTGCGCCAGCGCCTGCTGCAGCGCGGAAAGATCCGCGGGCTTTGTGGGCGTGGGCTTGGTCAGGAGCCAGCTATCCTGCAGGCAGTAGGCCTTGCGGGCAAATTTTTTGCCCTGCGCCAGCTCCAGCGCGGTATAGACGCCGATGAGCTGCTCGCGGTCCGGAAACTGGTCGGCGGCGTAGGACTCAAAATCCTTTGCGAAGCCGCCGAAGTCCGTCACGACACGCCGCATCGCCGGGCGCTGGGCCAAAGAACGGTTTTCCGCCGCGCTGGACGGCCGGTCCGGCTGCGCAAGCCCCCAGACGAGGCAGAACAGGAAGAAGCCGAAAAAGCAGCCGATGACAAGCAGCTGCGAACGTCTGATCTTTGTTTTCATGCCGCATCCCTCCTAGAACTGAAAATAGACGAAGCTCTGGAAGCTGCCGTTCAGCAGCCAGACCGTGCTGCACGCCAGCAGCGCCAGCACCAGAACGGCCTGCAGCGCCGCGCGGACGCCCGGCTGCAGCTTCGCGCAGAGCCGCCCGGCGAGCTTCGCGCACAGCGGTGTCGCGCCAACTGCACCGAGAAGCAGTACGGGCCAGAAATCATGCAGATACAGCCGCGCCTGCGCGCTCGCCCCGGCTGCGCCGCCGAACAGGCAGGCAAAATACCGCCCGGCCGCTGGCAGATCCTCCGCCCGGAACAAGACCCAGCCGAGCACCGCCAGCAGCAGGCACACGGGCCGGTAGAGCCCTGCCAGCAGCCCCTTGCGCGGATGCGCCCAGAAGCGAGGCGCGAGCAGCTTTTCCAGGCAGATGAGCACGCCGAAATACAGGCCCCACAGCACGTAGTTCCAGCTCGCCCCGTGCCACAATCCCGTCGCCAGCCAGACGAGGAGCAGATTGCGCAGCGTCCGCAGCGTCCCCGTGCGGCTGCCGCCGAGGGGGAAATAGAGATATTCCTTAAACCAGCTGCCGAGGCTGATGTGCCAGCGCCGCCAGAAATCGGAGATGCTGCTGCACAGATACGGATAGCGGAAATTCTCCGGGAAGCGGAAGCCCAGCATCCGGCCGAGGCCGATGGCCATGTCGGAATAGCCGCTGAAGTCAAAATAGAGCTGCAGCGCGTACCCGATCAGCCCCAGCCACGCGGACAGCACCGTCAGCGAAGCAAGATCGCCCCAGATCCCCGTGACCAGCCCCGCCAGCGCGTCGGCCAGCAGCGCCTTTTTCGCCAGCCCGATGGTGAAACGGAAGCAGCCATCCGACACGTCCTGCGCGTCGATCGTGCGCTGCGCCAGCGCAGGCTCCAGCTCGTGATAGGGCACGATCGGGCCCATGACCAGCTTCGGGAACAGGGCCAGATACAGCCCCAGGCGCAGGAGGTTTTTCTGCGGGGGCGTCTTCTGCCGGTAGACGTCGACGAGATAGCTGATCGCGTGGAAGGTATAGAACGACACGCCGAGCGGCAGATGCAGCTTCGGCAGATCGATAAAAGCGCCAAAGAAGAACCCGGCGTACTTGACCGCGACCAGCAGCCCCAGCTGGAAGACCAGCCCCAAGATCAGCAGCCCCCGCCGCCGCCCTGCGCTGGCCTCCGGCCGCATCGCCCGGCCGAGCAGCCAGGTAACGAGAATGGACGCGAGCAGCAGCAGGATCCACCGCGGCTCGCCCCACGCATAGAAGAACAGACTCCCGGCCAGCAGGACGACGTTTTTCGCCCGCGCGGGGATCAGATAGTAGATAATGAAAAAGAGCGGAAGAAAGTAAAACAGAAAACTGATGCTGCTGAACGCCACAGGCAGTCCCTCCCCAACAAAAATCGACGGATCCTGCATTATTTTAACAGCCCCGGGAGGGGGTGTCAATATAACCCGGCCCGGTCCTCCAAAGCAAAAAAATCACCCCCGGATGGGGGTGATTTTTGAAAAAGTCGCTGAAAGCTTACTGCTCGTCCTTGATCGCAGCCTGGGCGGCGGCGAGGCGGGCGATGGGGACGCGGAAGGGGCTGCAGGAGACGTAGGTCAGGCCGATCTTGTGGCAGAATGCGACGGTCGACGGATCGCCGCCCTGCTCGCCGCAGATGCCGAGCTTGATGTCCGGGCGGGTCTCGCGGCCGAGCTCCGCTGCCATCTTGACGAGGCGGCCGACGCCTGCCTGGTCGAGCTTGGAGAACGGATCGGACTCGTAGATCTTGCGGTCATAGTAGGAGGCCAGGAACTTACCGGCGTCGTCACGGGAGAAGCCGAAGGTCATCTGCGTCAGGTCGTTGGTGCCGAAGGAGAAGAACTCGGCTTCCTTGGCGATGGCGTCGGCGGTCAGCGCGGCACGCGGGATCTCGATCATGGTGCCGACCTTGTAGGTCATGTCGCTGCCGGCTTCCTTGATGATCTTTCTGGCGGTCTTGTCGATGACGGACTTGACGAAGGCAAGCTCCTTCTCTTCGCCGACCAGCGGGACCATGATTTCGGGGACGATCTTCCAGGCCGGACGGCGGCTGCGGACAGCCAGCGCGGCCTTGATGATGGCGGCAGTCTGCATCTTGGCGATCTCCGGGAAGGTGACGTCCAGACGGCAGCCGCGGTGGCCCATCATGGGGTTGAACTCATGCAGGCTGGAGATGACCTGGTTCAGATGCTCGACGGTCAGGCCCATTTCCTTGGCCAGCTCTTCGATGTCCTTCGGGTCGGTCGGGACGAACTCGTGGAGGGGCGGATCGAGCAGACGGATGGTGACCGGGCGGCCCTTCATGGCCTCGTAGATGGCCTCAAAGTCGGCCTGCTGGATCGGCTCGAGCTTGGCCAGCGCCTTTTCGCGCTGCTCAGAGGTCTCGGAGACGATCATCTCGCGCATGGCCTTGATGCGGTCAGCCTCAAAGAACATATGCTCGGTACGGCACAGGCCGATGCCCTCGGCGCCGAAGGCGGCAGCCTGCTGGGCGTCGTGCGGGGTGTCGGCGTTGGTGCGGACCTGCAGCTTGCGGAACTTGTCGGCCCAGCTCATCAGACGGTCGAAATCGCCGGAGATGGTGGCAGCAGCGGTCTTGATCTTCTCGCCGTAGATGTTGCCGGTGGAGCCGTCGATGGAGATCCAGTCGCCTTCCTTGTAGGTCTTGCCGGAAAGCTCAAAGGTCTTGGCTTCTTCGTTCATCTTGATGGCGCCGCAGCCGGAAACGCAGCAGGTGCCCATGCCGCGGGCGACAACAGCCGCGTGGGAGGTCATGCCGCCGCGGACGGTCAGAACGCCCTGCGCGTAGTGCATGCCCTCGATATCCTCCGGAGAGGTCTCGAGACGGACGAGGACGACCTTGGTGCCGTTCTTGGCCCACTCGGTCGCGGTCTCAGCGGAAAAGACGATCTTGCCGCAGGCGGCGCCGGGAGAGGCGGCCAGACCCGTGCCGACGACCTTGGCCTTCTTGAGCGCGGCCGGGTCGAACGTCGGGTGCAGGAGGGAATCGAGGCTCTTCGGGTCGATCATGGCGACGGCCTCTTCCTCGGTGATCATGCCTTCGTCGACGAGATCGCAGGCGATCTTCATCGCGGCGGCAGCGGTACGCTTGCCGTTGCGGGTCTGCAGCATGTAGAGCTTCTTGTCTTCGATGGTGAACTCCATATCCTGCATGTCGCGGTAGTGGTACTCGAGCTTGGCGCAGATGTCGGTGAACTGCTTGTAGGCCTCGGGCATGACCTCGGCCAGCTGGTCGATGGTCTGCGGGGTGCGGACGCCGGCGACGACGTCTTCGCCCTGGGCGTTCATCAGGAATTCGCCGAACAGCTTCTTTTCGCCGGTGGCGGGGTTGCGCGTGAACGCGACGCCCGTGCCGGAGGTATCACCGGTGTTGCCGAAGACCATGGACTGGACGTTGACAGCGGTGCCCCAGTCGGAGGGGATGTCGTTCATGCGGCGGTAGTAGATGGCGCGGGGGTTGTCCCAGGAGCGGAAAACGGCCTTGATGGCGCCCATCAGCTGCATTTTCGGGTCCTGCGGGAAATCTTCGCCGAGCTTGTCCTTGTATTCGGCCTTGAACTTCTCAGCCAGCTCCTTGAGATCGTCGGCATCGAGCTCGGTGTCGAGCTTGACGCCCTTCTTGTCCTTCATCTCGTCGATGAGCTGTTCGAAGTACTTCTTGCCGACCTCCATGACGACGTCGGAGTACATCTGGATGAAGCGGCGGTAGGAGTCGTAAGCGAAGCGGGGATTGTTGGTCTTCTTGGCGAAGGCGACGACGACCTCGTCGTTGAGACCGAGGTTCAGGATGGTGTCCATCATGCCCGGCATGGATGCGCGCGCGCCGGAGCGGACGGAGACGAGCAGCGGGTTGTAGAGATCGCCGAACTTCTTGCCGGTCATCTCTTCGAGCTTTTCGACGTACTCCATGATCTCGGCTTCGATCTCAGCGTTGATCTGGTGGTCGTCCTTATAGTACTGCGTGCAGGCTTCGGTGGTGATGGTGAAGCCCTGCGGGACCGGCATGCCGAGGTTGGTCATTTCGGCGAGGTTCGCGCCCTTGCCGCCGAGCAGCTCACGCATGTGGCCGTTGCCTTCGGAGAAAAGATAAACGTACTTGTGAGACATTTGGTAAACCCCTTTCCAGTGTGGAGCAAAACATCTTTCGTTTTGCTGCCTTGTCATTTTTTTATACCTTCAGATTCTTCAGACAAATACATACTATACCATATTTCCTGGGGTTTGCAAACTGAAAAGTTTTTGTTTCGGCTAAAAAAATGTGAGATTCCGGACGGCCGGACGCGCGGGGATTTGGGCAAAACGCCATATCAGAGAGGCTTGGCCGGATATCAGACTTCATATCGTTCGCAAAACGCAGCACGCGGGGAAAAATCGGGCGTCCGGGCTGCAAAAAAATCCCGCCGCCGGTCACCGGCTGCGGGAAAGCGGCGCTTTGGATTTCGGGATCCGGATGGTCAGGACGATCTCCTGCTCGGTCTCCTGCCGCTCGCGGCTGGCGCCGACGCCCGCGGCGCGGACGAGATCGAGCTGGTGGTCGATGGAGTTGAGGAACAGCCGCACGTCGCGCAGGACAAACCCGCCGAGCTCCCGGCGCTGCGGCGTGCGCGGGGCAAGGAGGGAATCGATGTACTGCTCGGTCTTTGCGACGGTCCATTCGCCCTGCGCGATGAGGCCGATGACGCGCAGGCGCTCGGCCTCGTCCGGCAGCTTCAGCAGCGCGCGGGCGTGGCGCTCGGTCAGGTGGTTTTCGCGCAGCGCCTGCAAGACCGACGGCGGATGGCGCAGGATGCGCAGCTTGTTGGCGACGGCGGACTGGCTCTTGCCGATGCGGCGGGCGGCCTGCTCCTGGCTCAGGTGGTATTGCTGCATGAGCTTCTGCAGACCCTCGGCCTCTTCGATGTAGTCGAGATCCCGGCGCTGTAGGTTTTCGACCAGCGCCAGCATGCCGGAGGATTCCTCGTCTACATCGGCGAGCAGGCAGGGGACCTCGCTGAGCCCGGCCAGCCGTGCGGCGCGGAGCCGGCGCTCTCCCGCCACCAGCTCATAGCCGCCCGCGAGCCTGCGTACCGTGAGCGGCTGCAGCACGCCGTACTGCCGGATGCTCTCCGCCAGCTCCTGCAGCGCGCCCGCGTCAAAATGCTTGCGCGGCTGCAGGGGATTCGGCCGGATCCGCGCCGCCGGCAGATAGAGGACCCGGCCCGATTCCAGCACCGAAAGGCGTTTTGTCTTTGCCATAGCATCTCTCCTCTGCAAGGACTTCTTGCAGCTATTGTAGGACAGCCCGGACGCAAAAACGCACGAATCCTGCCCATCCGCCACAATAAATTGTGGCGGGAAATACACGGGAAACACAAGATGTGGAAAACTGTGTGGAAAATGTGCATAAGTGGACGAAAAAACGCGCGAAGCTCCGGGGGCGCCTTGGAGCGTGGAAAATCGATGCCTCCCCTACAAGGTGCAGAGAAAATAAAGAAGACCTACTCGCAAAAAGGTGCAGCCTGACAGATCCAGACTGCACCTTCTATTTATAGCAATCGTTCTAAGGCAACTAGCTGCAAACTTGATACCCACTGTATCAGGCGGCGCGTACCAAGACGCCCGTAAGGTGAGTATCGAGTGGAACGCCAGACCGAAACATTGGGGCTTACCTGAATTCAGATGCAGGAAGCACCAAACGTAGCCAAGCGCCCCTTTTCTCCCCTATCTTTTCCGGCAAGACGGAAAAGATAGGGCCGCCGGAGGCGCGTCAGAAACGACCACGACGGAACGAATCCTTGCAAGCAAGGCTTCTTATCCTCTGTGCTCGTTTCTTCCTTTCCAAACCGCAAACTGAATTTGCGGTTTGGGTCTTTCCCTGCAGATCTGCGACAACCTCTCATTCAGCTTCGCTGACAGCTCCCCTAGGAGGGGAGCCCTTGGGGCGTCAGCCCTTCAGGGTCTGTTTGGCGTGGGCGAGGGCCTGGCAGAGGGCGGAGACGTCGGCTTCGGTGTTGTCGCGGGAGAACGAGACGCGGATGGAGCCGTCGATGACGGCAGGGGGCAGGCCCATGGCCTCGAGTACGTGGCTGCGGTGCCCCCTCGAGCAGGCGGAGCCCGCCGAGACGTAGATCCCCTCCGATTGCAGGCAGTTGATGATCCCCTGCGAGCGCAGGCCCGGCAGCGAGAGATTCACGATGTGCGGCGCCTGCTGGCTGCCGATCAGCACGAGCCCGTCGATCCCGGCGAGCGCCTCGCGTGTCAGATCGCGCAGGTGCGCCATGTGCGCGATCTCAGCCTTCGCGTCCGTATCGGCACAGGCCGCGCCGAAGCCGCAGATGCCGGGCATGTTCTCCGTGCCGGAGCGGTAGTTGCTCTCCTGCCCGCCGCCGCAGAGGAAGGGGGGAAGCGGCAGGCCCGGCCGGATGTACAAAGCGCCCGTACCCTTGGCTGCGTGGATCTTGTGCGCGGAGACGGAGATCATGTCCGCCCCGAGCGTCCTGGCCCGGAACGGGACCTTCAGAAAGCCCTGTACCGCGTCGGTGTGGAACAGCGCGAGCGGCGAGAGCCGCCGCGTGGCCCTGACCATGTCGGCGATGGGCATGACGGCGCCGGTCTCATTGTTGACCATCATGACGGAGACGAGGATGGTATCGGGGCGGAGCGCCTTTTTGAGCGCGTCGACCGTGATGTTCCCCTCGCGGTCGGGCTGCAGGTAAGTGACCTCGAAGCCCTTCGCCTCGAGCTTCTGCATGGGGTGCAGGACGGCGTGGTGCTCTACGGCGGTGGTGACGATGTGGTGCCCGCGCTTGCCGAGCCGCTCAGCAGCGGAGAAGATGGCCCAGTTGTCCGCCTCCGTGCCGCCGGAGGTGAAAAAGACACGGTCCGGCTCCGCGCCGAGGGCGGAAGCGACCTGCTCGCGCGCCTGGCGCAGACGGTGGTGGGCCGCGATGCCGTGCGCATGCACGGACGATGGATTGCCCCAGCAGTCCGTCAGAAGCTCTGTCATCGCCCGCACGCAGGCCTCACAGGGCTGCGTGGTGGCGGAATTATCGAGATAGATCATAAATATCGGTCCTTTATCAGCTTATTTTCCGACGCAGAAGCGCTCAAAAATGCGGTTCGTGATATCCTCGCGCATCGTGCGCCCCGTGACCTCGCCGAGCGCGCGCATCGCCGCCTCCAGATCGACCAGCACGGCATCCGGCGTAAAGCCGGCCCGCAGCGAGCGCAGCGCAGCGTCCACGGATTTTTTGGCGCGCACGATCGCGTCGGCCTGCCGCGCGTTGGTCAAAAGCGATCCGTCGCACGGCGCGTCGTCCGGGAAGAGCATGTCGAACGCCTGCTCGAGCAGGTCGAAGCCCGTGCCGTCCTTGCATGAGACGGGGACGATATACGAAAACGGCAGATCCGACGGCTCGATCACAGCGCCGAGATCCTGCTTGTTGAGAACGGCGATGGCCTCCGGTGCTTCGAGCGCGGCGTCCATCGCGCGGCGGTCCTCGTCGGTCAGAGGGCGCGAGTCGTCGACGACGAACAGGGCCGCGTCACAGTCCTTCGCGGCCTCGACCGAGCGGTCGACACCGATCTTCTCGATGACGTCCTCCGTGTCGCGGATGCCCGCGGTGTCGACCAGGCGGACCAGATGCCGCCCGAGCGTGACGGTCTGCTCGACGGTGTCGCGCGTCGTGCCGGGGATGTCCGTGACGATCACGCGGTCAAAGCCGGAGAGCGCGTTGAGAAGGCTGGATTTTCCCGCGTTCGGGCTGCCGAGGATGGTGATCCTGACGCCGGACCGGACCATCCGGCCCCGGTGACAGGAGGAAAGCAGCGCGGAGAGCGTCCGGCTGCTCGCCTGGAGCGCAGACTCCAGCTGGCTGAGCTCGAACGGGTCGATGTCCTCGTCGGGATAGTCGAGCACGGCGTGGAAGTGCGCGCAGATATCGACCCAGCTGTCGTAGACCGGGTCGATCCTTTTGCGCATCGCACCTGCGACCTGCCCGGCGGCGTTGGCCGCGGCGTCGGCGGTCTCGGCGTCGATGAGGTCGATGACGGCCTCGGCCTGGGTCAGATCCATCCGGCCGTTCAGAAACGCCCGGCGCGTGAATTCGCCCGGCCGCGCCTGCCGGAACCCGGCGGCGAACAGCGCCTCGAGCCCCGCGGCCAGCGCGGCGGGGGAGCCGTGGCACTGGATCTCGGCGGTATCCTCGCCGGTGTAGGAGTGCGGGGCGCGGGAGATGAAGGCCATGCAGTGGTCGATGGGCCGCCCCTGCACGTCAAAGAGCGTGCCGAGGGCGAGCTTGCGGTCGGGAAGGGAGGAAAGCGGCTTGCCGGACTGCAGATGGAAGACCTGCCCGGCTGCCTCGATGCACCCGTCGCCGGACAGGCGCAGAATGCCGATGCCGGTCCGGGCGTGCCCGGTGGCGACGGCGGCGATTTTTTCTGCCATAGTGCCTCCTTACCGGTAGACGACCTCGATGCCCTTGAGCAGCAAAGGCTTGAGATCGAATACCGCCGGATCGCCGACGGCGCAGGGGACGTTCGTCACGTCCACACAGGTGTGGAGCATGCCGATGTGGCCGAGGACCCGGCACTTTTTCCCGTTCACCGTCACGGTGATGTGCTTTCTGAAGATCATCTGCCTGAGGTTTCGCAGCACGCCGCGCAGGCAGTCGCGGAAGCGGAACAGGTCGTTTCCCATCTCGACGCCGAAGCCGTGATACCAGCCGACGGAGAAAACGGCCACGCGGGTGGGCTTCTTCGCGGTCCAGCCCGCGCCGTAGCCGCAGCTGTGGCCCTTCGGCAGCCAGCGCAGCTCCTCGACGGTCGCCTGGCATTCGCCGATGCGCGTGAGGCCGAAATTGCCGTGCACGCTGACCCGCCCGAGAATGGCGGAACCCACGCGCACGCCGTCCATCGCGTACTGCGGATATTTGAGGAGCCCGGCGGAGTTCAGCATGTGCGCCATGCCGGTCTCGCAGCCGGACGCGTGCAGCTGATCGAGAACGCCCTGAAAGGCCTCGGCCTGCGCGATCGTCGCCTTCTGGCTGCAGAAGGCGGAATGCAGATGAGTATAGATGCCGGTCACGTGCAGACCGGGCATGTAGCGGAAGATGGGCAGCAGCTGGTCGAGCTCGTCCGGCAAAAAGCCGTAGCGGCCCATGCCGGTGTCGATCTTGACGTGGACCTCGGCCTGTACGCCGAGCTCCTGGGCCACGCCGTTCAAAACCGCCGCGTCATTCTGACTCGAGACGGTCAAAATCGCGCCGAGCTGCAGCAGCTGCCGCAGCTCGTCCTGCTCGCTCGTCGGGCGGAGCATCAGGATCGAAGCGTCGGCAAAGCCGCCCGCGCGCAGGCGGCTGACCTCGCTGACCTCGGTCACGGCAAAGTGCGTGACCCCGGCCTCCCGGCAGATGGCGGCCATCGGCAAAAGCCCCAGCCCGTAGCCGTCCCCCTTGAGGACGGCCCACAAAACCGCGCTGCCCGCGCGGGTCTGCAGCTGCTGCAGATTGCTCCGCACGGCGGCGGAATCGACGACATACGCTTTCATGCTGCGCCTCCTGTCTTACTTTTTTCCGCGGTTTTTGATGAGATAGACGGTCTTGCGCAGGTCCTTGAAGACCGACGTGCCGTGCTCCACGGCCCAGTAGATGAACGGGGAGAGGACCAGATCCTCCTCGCCGACGAACTCGGTGAACGCCCCGCCGAAGCCCTGCTTGAAGCGGAACAGACCGTAGAGCGGATTATCCTCCGACACGTTGCCGGAGACCCCGCGGAAGTCGTAGATCCGGCAGCCGGTCTCGACCGCCCACTGGATCATGCGCCACTGCAGGAGGTAGTTTGGCATCAGATTGCGGTGCTCGTTGCTGGACGCGCCGTAGAGATACCAGACCTTATCGCCGTAGTGGATGGCGAGCGTGCCCGCGATCGGCGTTCCCTCCGGGTCAAAGGCCATGTAGAGCCGCGCATGCTCGCCGAGATTATCGAGCATATTCGCAAAATACTCCGGCTGGCGGGTGACGAAGCCGTCGCGCACGCCGGTCGTGAGCATCAGGTCGGCGAACGCCGGGACCATCTCCTTGCCGCAGATCTTCACGGTCACGCCCTTGCGCTCGGCCAGACGGATGTTGTAGCGCCATTTCTGATGGAAGGCGGCCATGAGCTCGTCCTCGGTCTTGCCCTCGACGTTCAGGCGGAAGACGTAGCGGGGCTGGATGGCCTCAAAATTCTTGCCGCCCTCCTTGCACCGGAAGCCGAACGAGCGCATCATTTCCGCGAACGCCGTGTCGGAGGAGGGGACGTCGGGGTCGATCTTGATGACGTAGGCCTTCTGCTGCTTGGCGAGGGCCTTCGCGCCCTCGAGCAGCTCTGCAAAGGTCTCCCGGTCGCGTAGATCGCAGACCGGGCCGCGGCAGCCGTATAGCAGCGTCCGGCCGATGCCGGGTACCTTGCGGGACATCAGGGCCAGCGAGCCCTTGATCTTCCCGTCCTCGCCGCGCACGGCGACGGCGGTCCAGGCCCACATGGGCTTCTGCTTTGCCCAGAGGCTGCTTTGGGCGAAATGGCCCTTGGGGTGCTGCTGCAAAAACGCTTCGTATTCTGCGAGCGTCTTGTCGTTGATGAGTTCATACATGGCGGTGCATCTCCAAACAATACATATTATATATGTGTGATCGCGTCAGCCGACGCATAGCTTTCGCTATAGTCTACCACAAACTGCCGGGATATGCAAACCTGCACGGGGGAAAACAGGTATAGTTTTCTCCATATGCGGAAAAATGACAGAAGAGTTTTGTACGGGAGGCGGTCAGGATGGAAAACTGGGGCGCGGCGGAGCTGCGGGCGCTGTTCGGCGGCAGCGCGGATGTGGCGGAGCGGCAGATCATGGCCGGCGGGCAGAAGCTGGACGTGCTGTTTCTCGACGGGCTGACGTCCGGCGGCGATATCGCGGAGCAGGTCCTTCGTCCGCTCATGCAGACGGTGCAGCCCGGCAGCATGCAGGCGGTGCTCGCCCAGGCGGAGCAGGCACGGGTCTACTGCGCCGTGGCCGAGCGGGTCACGGCGCCGGAGGACGCCGCGGACAAGCTGCTGCACGGCTACTGCGTCGTCGTCTTTCCCGGCACGGGCGCGGCGCTTTGCTTCGAGACGAAGACCGATACCCGCCGCGGCCCGTCCGCGCCGGAATCGGAAAACACGGTCAAGGGCGCGAAGGACGCCTTTACCGAGACCATGCGCATCAACACGAGCCTCCTGCGCCGCCATCTGCGCTCGGCGCAGCTGCGCTTCGTGCAGAAGACCGTGGGCCTTCGGAGCCAGACGGCCGTCACGGTCTGCTTCCTTGCGGACCTGACGGATCCGGCGCTCGTCCGGCGCATGGAGCAGCGGCTGGCGGCGATCGATATCGACGGGATGCTGACGCCCGCGAGCGTGGAGGAATATGTGACCGGCTCGCGTAAAACGGCCTTTCCGCTCCTGCAGTACACCGAACGGCCGGATACGTTCTGCCAGGGGCTTTTGAACGGGCAGGTGGGCCTGCTTGTCGACGGGCTGCCGCTGGGGTATCTCGCGCCGGTGGATCTCGGCATTCTGATGAAATCGACGGAGGACCGCGCGATCGACTATATCTCCGCCACCTGTCTGCGGGTGCTGCGGTATCTGGCGCTGCTGGCGGCGCTGCTGCTGCCGGGGCTGTATGTGGCGATGGCGACGTACCATCAGGAGATGATCCCGACCAAGCTCCTGCTCGCCATCATCGATTCCAAGCAGGAGGTGCCGTTCGACACCGTCTTTGAGGTCATCGGCCTGCTGGCGGCCTTTGAGCTGCTGCAGGAGGCGGGGCTCCATCTGCCGCAGGCCATCGGCACGGCGGTGTCAATCATCGGCGGGCTTGCCGTCGGGACGACCGCGGTCGATGCGCGGCTGATCTCTCCGGCGGCGCTGATCGTGGCGGCGTCGGCCGGGATCTGCGGCTTTACGCTGCCGAGCCGGGATTTGTCCGACGCCATCCGCGTCTGGCGGTTCGCGCTGGCGATTCTGGCTGGCGTGGGCGGCCTGTTCGCGCTGACGGCGGGCGGCGTGCTGCTGCTGATCCATCTGTCGGGGCTGACGAGTCTGGACGTTTCGTATCTGACGCCGTTTTCCGACGCCCGGGCAGCCCGCGCCATCCTGCGCCCGCGCCTGATCCGGCAGAAATGGCGCGAGGCTGCGCTGCGGCCGCAGGATCTTCGAAATCAGGGGGACGGAACATGAACCGCATCTGTATCTGGCTGCTGGCCGCGGCGTCGGCCGTCTGCCTCTGCATGCTGCCGCGCACCGGCAC
>ERZ779729.1616-NODE-1616-length-15526-cov-2.386594_pt1 | contig 15526 bp, 8 predicted proteins | sample MGYA00511072_ERZ779729 | MGnify/ENA primary metagenome ERZ779729 (study PRJEB29588, sample SAMEA2156675) | human gut metagenome | biome: human gut; feature: human-associated habitat; material: faeces | place: Denmark | collected 2008/2010 ...
CGGATCCATATTCCATGTATCATATTCCGTGTCAATAAACACGGGGACTCCTCCCTCATAGACAACAGGGTTTACTGTAGCATCAAAGGTCATATCCGAACAAAAGACCTTATCACCGGGCTTTACCCCAGCCAACCTAACCGCCATATGCAAAGCTGCTGTCCCGGCAGACAAAGCAACCGCATACCTACAACCAATCTTCTCACAAGCCAAACGTTCTACCTCATTAATGTTCTTACCTACGGTAGACATCCAATTACTCTCATATGCTTCTATTATATATTTGATTTCATCCCCATGCATTGTAGGAGAACTCAGCCATATTTTAGAAGCAAACGGCGCTATTTGTTTCAATTTGAAGTTTTGATCCTCTCTCTTCATATCCAGTTATTTTCTTTTCTTATTCTCCGCCTCAAAACCATACCCATAGCCGTATCCATAACCATAATGTTTACCATAGCCATAACCGTATTTCTTACCATAACCGTAACCATAGGTGTTCTTACGTTTGCTCAGGTCGATTCCATTGATCACTACCGCCAACTTGTCAAATTTATGCTCGTCCCTAAGAACATTAATGTAGCAGAAAGCGGCTTTCGGGGTCACGTCCGCACGGCAGACATAAACACACATGTCGGCCACACGGCTTATTATGGCCGTATCAGTTACCATACCGATCGGGGCTGTATCCAGCAACACGTAGTCATAACGGGATTTCAATTGCTCTATCGCCTTCTCCAAGGTATCACGGGCTACCAGTTCCGTCGGGTTCGGGGGAATCGTTCCTCCTAAAAGGATATCCAGGTTCGGACTGATGCCGGAAGGCTGCACAAGATCAAAAAGATCCTTATCCTCCGGATCCATCAGATAATTAGATATTCCTTCCTGCCTTTTCGATAAATCGAAGACCTTATTCAAGCCCGGCTTACGGATGTCCATACCAACCACTACCACCTTCTTTCCCAAATAAGCCAAGCTGACAGCGAGATTTCCAGTCACGAAAGACTTACCTTCTCCGGGCTGCGTAGAAGAGAAAAGTATGACCTTTTGATCTTTCCGGAGCATAAAGAGCAGATTGGTCCGCAAACCTCGGAAGGTCTCCTCCATCATGTCGTTCTTATTCTCGCGCACCACGATCGCTCCCTTATCGGAGGATTTATGACCACACAAGGGCAATTCGCCCAAAATCGGAACATTCGTCAATTGCTCCACATCGCCACGATTCTCGATCTTATATTTCAATAATTCCACGACAAAGATGATTCCCACCGGAATAAACAGGCCCACCACAAACGCAGCCAATAAAAACACGAGCTTCTTGGGAGCCACAGGATCCTTCCCGGGTAATGGTTCCTCTACAATACGACCATTATTAGCCGTGGCTGCCAATGTGATCGCATTTTCCTCCCGCTTCTGCAACAGCATGATATATAAAGTCGCCTTGATTTCTTGCTGGCGAGAAATAGTCATGAACTCTTTCTCTTGCTTTGGAGCATCACTAATCCGGCTCTCAAATTTACTAGCCTGACGCTCAATATCTTTCTGGGCGATTTGTAGTCCTCGCAAGACACTATTCACGGTTGTCTCGACATTGCGTCTCATCGCCTCAACGCCGGTGTTCATGTTTATCACCGCCGGGTTATTTTCCGAAGAGGTACGTAATAAACGTTTACGCTCGATGATCATCGTGTTATATTGTTCAATCACCCTAGTGAGGTTTTGATCCTGTAACCCTACGTTTGCAGGAATTACCTCTTCCTTGTTGACCGGATCGTTGATATAGGTACGCAGAAATTGAACCAAGCTGATCTGTGTAGCGTTCTCCGTACGTTGCTGCTCATACTTGGAACTCTCTTGTAAGGCTAGACGGGCATCACTTGTCAAATCCGTCAGACCGGATCGTTGCTTGAAATCCGCCAACTCGCTCTCCGCCGTACCCAACTCATGGTTAATTATACCGATACGCTCCTCTATGAACTCAGCGGATTTCTGAGCTACCTCATTCTTCTCATCGTTCGCGTCTTGATTATAGAACGCAACCAAACGATTCACGAAATCCACGCCTCGCTCCTTTACTGTATTGTTCACGCTGATCTTCGCTATCGTCGTGGTCTGGGAAGAGGCGGTCACGCTCAAGTCTTTCATATAATCCTCGGCGGTCTCCGTCGGCGTATTTATGGTAACACGTAAAGCGATTTCCTCTTCTTCCATATACAAGGTATCGCCTTGCGTAAAGCTTAAAACACCCACAGGTGTTGGTAACACCGCCGGCAATTGATCAAATGCCTGTTCTATCTCTTGCTCTTCCTTATCTTGCACATATTCAGCCTTAACAGACAATTTTCCTGTTTTTGTAAATGTAAGATCCAGCTTAATCGGCTCCTCCAATTTATCGGCCTCTTCTGGTGTCATATAAATCCGCACCGGACTATTCTTATAAAGAGGCATCGCATAACCGAACGCTCGCTTTTCCGCTACACGAACATATAAATTCAGGTCGTTCACGACTTTTTTTATCAATGTACGGGATTTCAATATCTCCACCTCGTTATCAAAATTATTTGTCATGGAAAACATTCCCAAGTCTTGAATGGCCGCCAACGGATTGTTGCCCGAACCGCTTCGCTTATCCTCCTCCTTTATCAACACGGAACTGGAAATGTTATATACAGGCGTTTGATAACGAAGAAACAGGTAAGTAGCGATGCAACATATCAATATACTAGCAACAAACCAACGCCAATAAAAAAGGTATTTGAATAAAAGAGCGACCAAATCAATCTCTTGTTCCTCGTTCTCTATCCCAGTGTTATTATTTATCCGTTCGTCTATCATCTCTCTTAATTTTCAATTCTCAATTTTCAATTACTTAAGTATGTTTACCAACAGGCCGGCAATAGATACCAGAATCGAGAGTGAGCTTACCCAAAGGGTCGTGCTGTTACCGATATCGGAGTTCTTAGCCTTCGTCTTGTTCGGGGTCACGTAAATAATATCGTTTTGCTTCAGGTAATAATACGGGGAAGTCACGACTTCGGCATTATTCAAATTCAAGTTAATGATCTCACGCTTACCGTTCACGTCCTCACGGATCAGCTTGACGTTATCACGGACACCGTAAATCGTCATATCGCCTGCCATCGCCAAAGCCTCCAGAACGTTCACCTTCTCGTTGCCGATCGTGAAGCTACCCGGACGGGCCACCTCACCCAACACGGAGATCTTGTAATTAGCCATACGGACCGTAACGATCGGGGATTCCTTCAAATAAGGTTTCAAACGCTCACGAATCAAGTCCTCCGCCTCGTTCTTGGTGAGACCACCCACTTCCAAGCGACCGATAACAGGGAAATCGATCTCTCCTTTATTATTCACCAAGTATTGCTGCATGGTCGGTTGTGTGGTCGTACTGATATTTGTCAAAGCCGCATTGATTGGAGTCTGTACCGTCAAGTTGAATGGGGTCGCAGCCTTCGGGTCTGTCGTATTGACCGTGATGCTCAACAAGTCTTTTGGCATGATCTTGGCGTCATACAACGGAAGGGTCTCCTCAAAATCGTTCACTGCCTCTGGGTTTTGGAGGTATGGTACGTTCTTGTAAGAAGTACAACTCGCTACCAATAGAGGTAGAGCTAATAAAAGTAGTAATCTTTTGATTTTCATATTATTTTGTTATCTTTTTTTTTATTTCTTAGAACACAGAATGATATGGATTTAGCGAAACAAACGAGAGAAAAGGCCTTTCGGTTTCTCCGGTTCGTATTCCGACTCGTATTTCCGCATTAAATCCTCATAGGAAAGTCTTTTACTCACCATCTCGTAAATCATACCCCAGTCCGGGAGACCACCAAGATTACGGTCATCAATAAAAATATCGGCCTTCAGCTTACGGGAGAAATGGTTATTCAGGCTTTTCTCTTCCTCCGGGTAATCTCGGTTCACGGCGTAAAACTCCAAGCCCCGCTCTCGGCAAAAGGTGACAGCCTCATCCAAAAGCTTACCCTCTCGCACACTCCATAAGATCAGCTTGTGGTGTTCTGTTTGTAACTTTCTCAATGTCTCGAAAGCGAAAGGGATCTCCTTCCCTATCGCCGGATATTTATGCTCAACGATTGTTCCGTCAAAATCTACTGCGATAATCATTTATAATTCAGATTTATAACTACCAACTAAATTGCTAATTCACTCCGTCCAATCTCGTGAATTGAGAGTTTTGGCTCTTGAACTCGGGGACGAAGGATTTCATCTCTCTCACCATAGGAAGAATGTGTACATGAAGGGATAATTCAGCTAATAGATCAATGTGCTCTACCACATCCTTGTAGGCGTACTCTCGGACTGCTGCCACACGAATCTTCTCATGAGGGGTTTCCTTCGTATTCTCCTTGTTGCTCAATAGTTCCTCATATAATTTCTCACCGGGACGAAGACCTGTGTATTTAATCTCTATGTCTTTATCCACCTGCAAACCAGAAAGCTCGATCATACGCTTCGCTAAGTCAGCGATCTTGACCGGCTCACCCATATCAAAGATGAAAATCTCGCCGCCCTTGCCCATCGTACCGGCTTCCAACACCAAACGGCAGGCTTCGGGGATTGTCATGAAGTAGCGGATGATATCGGGATGGGTTACCGTAACTGGGCCTCCTTTGGCGATCTGATCGCGAAAACGAGGTATCACGGAGCCATTACTTCCTAATACATTACCGAAACGGGTCGTGATAAACTTAGTGTTTCCCGCTAGAGCCCCCTTACTGATCGCCACACTCAAGCTCTGCACATATATCTCAGCGAGGCGCTTGCTACATCCCATGATATTCGTTGGATTAACGGCCTTATCCGTACTGATCATCACGAATTTCTCTACACCATAGCTTACGGCGGCATCCGCTATCACTCGGGTACCAAACACGTTGGTACGAACAGCCTCGCAAGGGTTCTCTTCCATCAAGGGGACGTGCTTATAAGCTGCCGCATGGAATACTACCTGGGGATGCCAATTGCGGAATACGTAATCTACACGGTCCGGATTCCGGACATCGCCTATGATAGGTACAAAATCCAGTTCCTTATACTTCTCCTCCAATTCCAGGCGTAAGTCATGCATCGGAGTCTCGGCGGCATCAAGGCAGATCAGTTTCTTGATCGGGAAATGCGCCAGCTGGCGGCAGATCTCGCTACCAATGCTACCGGCCGCTCCCGTAACAAGGATCGTCTTATCTTTCAATAAGAGACCGATCTCGCCCAGATTTATACTGATCTCCTCACGACCCAGCAAGTCCTCAATACGGATCTCACGGACTGAACGCTTCATTCCGCCCTCATGGACCTCCTCCATATCAGGAACCACGAGAGGCTTCAAGGAGGCCTGCTCGCAATAATGAATCAAACGATCACGTTCTCGTCGGACGGTCTTTATATTCGGGAAAAGGATACCATCCAAGTTATTTCTGGGGATCAGACGCAACAAGTCATCAATGTCCTCGATCTGGTAAACGGGAAGTTCCGCTATGCGAAGGTTCTTTTTAGCGCTACCAAACGTCAAGAAGCCGATGATGCTATAATTTTGCATGAATACTTGCCGGTTGGGTGATGTGGCTATCATCACGCTATCCTCATCCATACCGAACACCAGTACACGCTTGCGCTTTTTTCCAAGTTGGGACAACACGCTATTATATACATTAATCACAAATACACGTAAGGTGATCAGCAGAACAATCGTCAACATACAATCGGTTATCCCTCCCACCCAATATAGAGGAATTGAAATCCGCCCTCAAAAGATGAAGCAGTATGAACATGAGGATGGATTTTGTGATGGCGACACCACCAATCCTCCATAGTCCACGTAGCGTGGAATGACGGATCACCCCGTGATAAACCTTGAACGTAAGAAAAGAAAGGATACTGGCCACAAAGGAAGCTATTCCTACCTTTAATACACTAATCCCGCTTATGTATACATGCATGATGGACAATAATCCCAGCACTCCTATCAAAGATACACATAGGGAAATGAAAAGATCCGCACAAAAAATGATCCAGCGGTTGATATACCGCAAATTTACCAGACGCCCCAGCGCTAAACGCCAGCGATTATAACGATATTTCACCTTTTCCATATTTGTTTTATTCATATCTATCTAACTATAATAATAAGCGACCGAACCTCTCAAGTGGTTGGAGTGGTATAAGCTAAAGCAAGAGTCTAGTCTATCGGTTAAAGAAAAAGGGACTCTCCTCGCTACTAGAGATAGCTGACCTCTTGATCGATATCGGCCGCCTAATTCTCATTTTCTAATTGCGACCTAGCGATAATATATTCTTGATTGGAGGCTCTCTTGAACCTCAGAAGTATCTTTAATCAATCTCCATGTCACGATCCATGGACGTGGTTTTTACTTCCGGCATCGGAAAATACCTCACCTCTTCCTTATGCCACTCCTTGTAACCGTCAAGCGTACGAGTAGGGACGGATAACCGACCGTAGTCATTGCCTTCGCGATGGAAAAGATGGTTACGTGTATAGGAACGTAACTCGCCATCTGTCCAAGAGACCATCACGATTGGAAACGGGTACGTGGTGAGGCTTAACGGGGTCACTAAGGTACGGGAAGATATTTGGCGTAACAGGTAAGCTGATTTCTCGAACGCCACCCAATACGGACCCGTACAGTAAAGATGGATGAAGGCACGATTATCCGCCTCTCGCTTAAGAATCTCTTTCAAATGGTTTCCTAACAACGAGATAAGGCGTACTCCGGATCTATCCTCTTTTTTACCGTAGTGCGTATCCATCTATGTGTATCATAATAGCTCTAGCAGGTCACGGGTGATATTTACTTTGGCACATCCCAGTAGATCTACACGGATCACAAAGTTAAGATTGCCATCCTCCACTTCCAGCACGTTACCTTCTAGACCATGCAACTTACCGCCGTTAATGCGTACCCTCGCTCCAAGAGGCAGCGGACGGGGATCGATAATGACAGGCTCTTCGGAATCGTCCAGCATCCTACGGAGTTTCACCATCTGCTCATCCGGAATGAAGGCTACGGGGCGTATGCCTCCAGACCGTTCGCCAGCTATGTTTACCATGAAACGTTTGATATAAGGAAGATGAACGATCTCCTTCCTACGCAAGACATCGGTGCAACGGATGAATACAATGGAACGGAAGACGATCCGGTCTACTTGCTTACGCTTGCCGCTTGGCAGAAGACACATCTCTTTTTGGGAGGCTATATAAACCTCATAGTCCTTCTCGCCTTCCGGCTGACTGGCTATGCGCTTTTCCAGCTTGTCACGGCATAGTTTCTCGGACTTGTTGTTGACGATAGCGATGTACCAATGTTTCTGATCAGATTTTCGCCGTAACGGGTTTTCAGGAATGGTTCTTTCAACGCCTACGGCGTCGATACCCTCATGAGGTACCGAATTTACAACCGTTTTTACAACATTCGCTCGCATCTCGTTGATTGCTTAAAAGAGATAGTTTGATATATGCACCATAACCCTTTTTCGCCATGTGAGAAATTAGGCTACTTAGTGAGTAGCGCAAAAGGTGGGAGAATGGTTATTACTCAGTTGTAGAGACGGAGCATGCTCCGTCTCCCACCGTCTGACAGTAATTTAAAACATCTTTTAGAGGGGATGAGACGGGGTATACCCATCTCTACAAGAATGTATGTTCGATTTTAGGGGGGGGACGTGATGATTTCGGAAATACGAGGCCATTTCGTCTCTATTGCCATGTCTATACATCAGAAATAAGAACGAAGATTTAACGAGAATCCAACTGGAAACACAAACAAACCCTAATGATTGCTTGTTTTTTGTTATTTTTTACTACATTTGCGGCGTGAAACAAACGCTACTCACTAAGTAGCCTCATCCCACTTTCGACACATAATTATAGACACAACCAAAGCAAGTGCTATTCACCTCTGTCATTTTTTCTAAAGAGAAACTTCTCAGATAAATCTGGGTGGTCTTGATAGACTTATGCCCCAATAATTCACTGATCATTTCTATAGGGACATTTTGCTCTTTCAATGCCATGGCAAAGGAATGGCGGATCGTATAAGAAGTAACATCCGATGCTATTCCAGCGGCCTTTTTCAACGCCTTCAAATTTCGATTGAATCGGGATAGGGCCGCATTGTATTCGAGATATGCCTCATAGCCCGTCTTCGTTCCACTCAAAAAAGGGAATAAATAGCCTGAGGCCGGCTTCTTGTCACCCATTAATTCCTTGCGCATCAATTCTGCCGTATCCAAGATTTCCAGTCTCATCGGTGTGCCTGTCTTCTGCCGATTATAGTCCAATATCCCGTTTTTGATATTCCTTTCTTTTAGGTGGGCGAAGTCCACGAACGACATTCCTGCATACTGAAACAACAAACAAACGACCAGTTGTGTCTCCCTTAGCACCTCACTCTCTACCTTCACCGTCATCAACTTATGTTGGTTCTCTAAGGATAGGGATTTCTTGCGCTTACTCTCCACTCCCGTAAAAACTCCTTGGAACAAACCGGGGATATATTCCGCATCACCATCTTCGATCGCCTTGTTATAGACGCAACGGATACGACGCATATAAGTGGAAACCGTGTTGCACATGCAGCCTTTCTCCAACAAATAAGCCTCATATCGGTGAAGATTGGCCTTATTGATATCCGAATAGGAAATGTTCTCTGTTCCACTATACTTTATAAAGGAGTTCAACGCATCCTGATAACTTTTGGCGGAGGAATAACGCTTTTCCTCTCGTAACTGGGACATATACCTTCTCACCCCTTCCACGAATCCTTTCTCATCCATATCTCTCTGTTTTTAAATAATATTTGAAATGAATTGACAAATGTAACTCATACTATCTGAATGCAAAAAGAATTACCGAAACACTATCATAATGTTTACTTTCTAAACATATTTTAAACACATACTTTTTCAAAACAGTTACGTTTAAACCAATATTATGGAACTTTAGTACCCAAAATAGCACATTTTTTAGGATATATCCTGAACTTGTATGTATCTAGTCGGCTTATAATTTCTATTTCCCGGCAGATAACCGACATCTACCCGGCATCTAGTTCGGATTATCCGGCACTTGCTCTAATTTAGCTGGGGTCTACTCCTAATCTCAATCTTTTGTACACTGAAAAACGAGACTATATAGAGCCTTTGCGCTCTAGAACGGCAAAAAAGTCGACTGATTTTCAAATATCATTCAGGAGGCATTTATTAGTTTTCTGAAACAAGAGATATAATAATTCGGCGGATATTGATAAAAAGAAGGCAAACTGCAAGTATTTTCCTTCATACACATTCTATTCGTCAGGGCTTAACTACCAGAGAATCGCATATAATACACACACACCCTATCCTATCTCAAATACAAGAAGCAGAAGGAGAGAGAAATGACAAATTGACATAATTAAGCCGTATTAATGACTTCTATCGATTGAATACACAATATTAAATTAGCAGAGACTTGCTTGCAGGTGTCGTTTTTTTTCACGAATATTGCAAATCAAACAACCAAATAAACATATTTAGTTTACTAAAGTTAATCTTAAAGAAAGGAGAGCCTATGAAACAGGAACCATCATGAACCATATCTAACAGGGAAACTGGCTGGAAGATATGGCAACATAACCCAGCCAAACAAGTTTCTAAGCGCCTTTAAATCAAATAATACTAACACTAAAACATTACAAATGTATGAATGAAAATTATAAGGGGAATCCTAAACCCCGATTAAACACAAAAACTAAATTGGGCAGAGTCATGAAATTAACCTCAATCCCGCTATTTATTTTTACCACAGGGGTATACGCTTCCGTACACTCCCCAAACATGCGCATTAAAAGCGACATCAAGATTATAGAGAAACCATCAATCGTATCCACCCCGCAACAAAACACCCGTCAGATCACCGGAACCGTGATTGATGCTACCGGTATGCCGATAATTGGCGCCAATGTGATGGTAAAAGGGACAACAAACGGGACAATAACGGATATAGATGGAAAATTCACGTTGGAAGTAGCCAAAGACGCTATTTTGCAAGTGTCCTATATCGGTTATATGAACCAGGAGATTTCGGTAGGCAATAAATCGGTTTTAAGCATCTCCTTGCAAGAGGACACACAAAAGTTGGATGAGGTGGTAGTGATTGGTTACGGTACGATGAAGAAAAGTGATATCACGGGGGCTATCTCGTCCGTGAGCGAGGAGAAAATCGCTCGCCAAGCAGTGGCCAATGTTTCTACCGCATTGCAAGGCTTGGCTACCGGTGTATCCGTCACTTCCAGTTCCGGATCTCCGGGTTCCGCCGCCACGATCCGTATCAGAGGTGTCGGTACGGTAAACGACGCGGAGCCATTGTTCGTCGTGGATGGGATGCCCGTGACGGATATAAACTACCTGAACACATCGGATATACAGTCTATGGAGGTGCTTAAAGACGCTTCCGCTTCCGCTATCTACGGTTCCCGTGGCGCGAACGGCGTAATCCTTATCACTACGAAAAAAGGCGCCGCTGGAAAAACCACCGTTACGCTCGACGCATATTGGGGTATGAACAAAATATTGAATAATCTCGATTTGATGTCAGGTCCGGAATGGTACGACTATCAAGAACAGTTGAACACAGTGAGGAGCGTTCCCATCAACTTGGCCCTTGTCAATCGTAATGTTTCCACCAATTGGATGGACGAGATTACGCATACGGCCTTTATGCATAACTACAGTGTCGGCATAAGCGGTGGTAAAGAGAACGACTATAAATTCAATCTGGGCTTGAACTATATCAACCAAGATGGAACGATCAAGAAATCCAACTACGAACGGTTCAGTGTCCGTCAAAGCACGGAAAAAACGGTGCTCAAAGATCATTTGGTAGTGGGTACCAACGCGTCGATCGCAAGATCTACCGACGCAAGTATTAGCGAGCGCAACAGTAGTAATGTGTACGACTCCGACTATGGTGTCGTAAGTAACGCAATCCGTTTGGATCCGGTAACTCCCGCCCAAAACGCAGACGGTTCATATGGTTACTCTCCTTATATTGACTACTATAACCCATTGGCAAGTATCATGTATCGGGATAATCAACGGGAGAAACTTGCTTTCATCGGCAATATGTATGGGGAATGGCAGATTATAAAAGGATTGAAGTTCAAGAGTAGCTTCGGAGCGGAAATCAGAAGGGTAGACAATAAAACCTTCTCGCCTGTCTATGAGGTATCCTCAAGCCAAAGAAATTTAGAGAGTAGTTTATCGAAGTCGCAGACCAAAGGGCATTACTATACGTTCGAGAATACCCTTTCGTATGAGAAAACGTTTGCCGAGAAGCACTCCATATCCGCTCTCGTAGGTTATACCAATGAATGGGGTAAGCAGGAAACCTTGAGCGTAAATGCGAGAGATCTTATCGGAGAGTCGGATAACCTGCATTATATAGACGCTACGCTGGACAAGAACAAGACCACGGCCAGCAATAGCGCTACGGAATATGGTTTGATGTCTTATCTGGGCCGCCTACACTACGATTACAATAACAAATACCTTATTACAGCCACTTTCCGGCGAGACGGCTCCTCTAAATTCTCTTCCAAGAATCGCTGGGGTAACTTCCCCTCGTTCGCTCTAGGTTGGAGAATCGACAACGAACCGTTCTTCCAGAAATTGAACGCCGAATGGGTTTCCTCCTTGAAACTCCGCGGGGGTTGGGGACAGATCGGAAATCAGAATATCACCAATTATGTGGATCGTAGTTTGCTGTCATTGAGTACGCAATACGGTGCTTTATTCGGAGCGAGAGAGAATGAGACCTTGTATCAAGGTATTGCCGTGAGCAGATTGGGCAATCCGGATATTAAATGGGAGACCACGGAATCTCTGAATATCGGTCTTGACGCAAGCTTCTTTAACACCCGCATGGTCTTCAGCTTCGAGTATTATTACAAGACAACGAAGGACATGCTGCTGGCCGCTCCTATGCCTATCTATATGGGATATGCCAGCAACACCTACACCAATATCGGCGAGGCGAACAACCGCGGTATCGAGATGAATCTCGAGTGGAGAGACAAGACCGAAAGCGGTTTCGAATACAACGTGGGAGTAAATATGTCGACCATCCGTAACCGCATGACGAAATTGAATGGTGGCACACCAATCTCCGATGGACCATTCCGAAACGGAAGCATGTACCTCACCTATACGAATGAAGGTATGCCTATCGGCGCGTTCTGGGGCTATAAGACAGACGGGCTTATCCAAACACAGGAACAGTTGAATGCCGTTAAGCGGGCGGATTTCCAACCTAATGCCGAATTGGGCGATGTATTGTTCGTAGATACGAATGGCGATGGCAAGTTAGACTCAAGTGATAGATGCATGATCGGTAATCCTATTCCGGATATCATATACGGTATCAACATGGGTATGGCGTGGAAAGGCTTCGACCTCAATTTGCAGTTTGGTGGAACAATCGGTAATCAGATATTCAACGCGATGCGTTATTACACCTACTTCCCGAACGATATAACGAACAAGGATAGAGCGTTAATGAACTATTGGACGCCAAATAATACAAATACGGACATCCCTCGCCTGACGGCTACGGACGTAAACGACAATGACCGCTTCTCGGACATGTACGTAGAAAACGGGACTTATTTCCGCTTGAGAAACGCCCAGCTAGGTTATACCCTGCCCGCTTCTCTCACGCAGAGGATAAAACTACAAAAAGTACGTTTTTATGTAAGCGGCCAGAACTTGTTTACGATATCCAGTTACTCGGGTATGGATCCGGAAGTGGGTCAGTCCAGCTCTTTGTCTAGAGGCATAGATTACGGTATCTATCCTCAGAACATTTCATTCACCGGAGGTATTAATGTTACTTTTTAAAATTTATAATGTCATGTTTAAAAACAAATATATCATAGGAATCGTACTAGCGATTTTAACAGGATTCAGCAGTTGTGCAGATTTGGATTTAGCTCCGTTAGGAAGTCCGGAGGCTGGAGAGATATCAGAGGAAAGACAAGCTTTCTTGCGTCTGACCGCTGTCTATTCCGTCATGAAGGACTTCCGTTACACATGGTCAATGCAATGTTTCGGCGACGTGTTGTCGAATGACGCGACCTACAGCGGTTCTTCGAACGACGCACAAACCTTCACGTTGCTGGAGAATTATCAGTATCAAGCGGATCATACCGAGATCTTGAACAAATATCGGTATTCTTACCAATGTATTAATAAGGCCAATTTGTTTATACGGGATATGGAAATGGCAGACGATGCCCTATTCTCGAAATATAACAGGGAACAGATGATCGGTGAGGCCAAGTTTATTCGCGCCTATACTTATTTCGAGCTTGTGAAAACCTTTGGTGGTGTTCCTTGCTATACGGGAGTCTTGGATCTCGATCATGAGAGACTCGGACGTGCGTCTGTCGAAGAGATATACTCGGTTATCGAGCAAGACCTAAACGATGCGGTTAGCGTATTACCTAAGAAAAGTGAGGTGGCTAACTACGAGTCAAGCTATGCGGGAAGGATTACCAAAGGCGCGGCCATCGCCATGCAAACACGTATTTATCTGTATGAGAAAAAATACGATGAGGTAAAAAAGGCATTCGAGAAATTCCAGAATGAGTGCGGGGGTGAGTATAGCTTGGTCGCTCCGGAGGATTACGCTTGGCAATTCTCACTGGACGGCGAGCACTGCTCTTCTTCAATCCTTGAAGTAAATATGTATACCTCCACAACCCAAAGCGGGTATGGCGTTAATAACGGCAACCGTCACGTGCTGATGTCTATGCCCCGAAACATGACGATCGGCTTCGGTTGCGCACAACCTACACAGGCCTTGGCAGACGCTTATGATGCCGAGGGGGATATCATACGAAAGAAGACCACTCTCCTTTCCACGGAAGAGGCCATAGAGATCGAGACCGCGGCCAAAGGCGATGTGGCACCCGTTACGGACGACCGAACCGGTTGGTACAATCGCAAACTATATCTCGCGCCCGGGCAAAGAGAGGAGAATCGGGGAAATAATCAACCCACGAACCTCAGGCTTATCCGCCTCGCGGAGGTATATTTGAACTATGCCGAGGCTTGCTATTTCAGCGGCGATATCGCTAATGCGCAAAAGTATCTGAATGAGGTAAGAAGCCATGTCAACTTGGCTCCTAAAAACCATACAGGAAGCCAATTGTTTGAAGACATCATGAACGAGCGTCATCTGGAGTTTGGAATGGAAGGTTTCCGGTTCTTTGACGTGGTACGTGTAGGATGGGGCGAGAAAGTATTTAACGGAACCAAGAAGGCGGAATTTGGAGCTAAGACTCCTTTCAGCGCCGGTGCGGAAGTATTGCCTATACCTCAAACCGAGATTGATATTAGTGACGGTTTAATAACTAATTAATAAGGAAATAACAATTCGCAAAAATCATAATAGTATGAATAGGAATTTAGTATTGCTCGGAATCTGTCTCTTGGCCGTATCGTTCGTTGGAGAGGTCTTTGGACAGAAGAAAAAACCTCGTATCGGTATTGCCGGTATACAGATAGAAAACAGCGTGTTCGTCCCGAATAGGCAGCCGCTCGTAGGACACCCCGTAAGAATGCCGGACTATCTCAGCCCAGACTCCGCAATGGGACAGGCGGCCACTTGGCTTCCCACGCAGATTGGCTATGGCGGTGGAAGAGGCCCCGTGACAAAAGAATCGTACGACGCATTTGTGGAAAAAACATTGGAGATGATCAAGGCCAATATGCCCTATGACGCTTTCTGGTTTTATAACCACGGAGCTTGTAGCGTGGAAGGCGTAGCCGATCCCGAGGGCGAATTCATGGAGAAGGTGCGTAGCTTGATCGGAAACGATGTCTTGACTACCACCACGATGGACCTTCACGGAAATACGTCTTGGTTGGTAGCTCTCAACTCCGATTTGATTACGACTTATCGTCAAGCACCGCATGCGGATTCTCGCGAATCACATCGGCGAGGGGTCGTCAATTTGTTGGAACGTCTTGAGTCGGGGAAAGGACGTCCGGCATACAAGGCATGGGTTGCTGTTCCTGTCCTAGTTTCCGGCGAATGGTCGAGTACCCGTGTCGAGCCTGCGAAATCGCTGTACGCATTGGTTCCCGAGGTTGAAGCCATGCCCGGAGTGATAGACGCAGGGATCTGGATCGGTTATGTTTGGGGAGACAACCCACGGAACCAAGGAACCGTGATGGTTTACGGTGACGATGAGGAACAGGTAAAAGCCGGGGCGAAGAAACTCGCCCAGAAATTCTGGGATGTCCGTAAGCAGTTCTCGCTGGAAGCTCCGGGATATTCGCTCGAGAAATGTATCGATTTGGCAATAGCAAGCAAAAAGAAGCCTTTCTTTATCAGTGATATGGGAGATAATCCCGGCGGAGGCGGCTCAGGCGAGGTCACTTGGACTTTGGCGAGACTCTTGAAGCGTCCGGAATTCCAGACTGATAAGGG
>ERZ779729.1620-NODE-1620-length-15481-cov-2.139894_pt1 | contig 15481 bp, 10 predicted proteins | sample MGYA00511072_ERZ779729 | MGnify/ENA primary metagenome ERZ779729 (study PRJEB29588, sample SAMEA2156675) | human gut metagenome | biome: human gut; feature: human-associated habitat; material: faeces | place: Denmark | collected 2008/2010 ...
CTGCCATTCTTCGGACGGGCCTACTCCACAGAATACGGACAAGGCGGCGGAATCGAATTCGAGAAAGCAAAGATCGAAAACGAATCATTCAAGGTGATCAATAAACGCAAAAAACATTACATCGAATACAAATTCAACGTGAGAAACCGCAACGATGTCTTCAACTTCTACGTGGAAGTTTACGGTAACGGGAAATGCAGTGTCAACGTGACCAGCAACAACCGGGCAAGTATCTCCTATGGCGGTGATCTTACTCCAATTCCGGATGATAAGAGAAAAGCACTGGGAATATAACTAAATCCATAGAGTTTGTAAGGTTTATAAACCCTACAAACTCTCCCTACTTCATGAACTTACCCCCTTCATCTCGAAATATCGAAAAATATTCGTAACTTTGACATTTGTTTGATAGTATACTGACAAATGGAAGAAAGTTTTATATATTATATCGAGAGTAGTATCAAGGAAAACTGGGATCGTCCGGCACTGACCGACTATCACGGAATAAATTGTAACTACAAGGACGTGGCCCGGAAAATAGAAAAATTACATATTCTTTTCGAACATGCGGGCATTAAAAAAGGAGATAAGATCGCGTTATGTGGGAGAAATTCCACAAATTGGGGAATTGCATTCCTCGCCACGCTAACTTACGGGGCTGTTGTGGTACCCATCTTGAACGAATTCAAACCGGATAACATACATAACATCGTGAATCATTCCGAGGCTCGACTGCTTTTCGTGGGTAGTGTCGTGTGGGAAGGATTGAACGAGGCTTCGATGGAAGCGCTGGAAGGTATTCTAAGCCTAGAAGACAACTCGATACTCGTATCACGTAGCCAAATGTTAACGCACGCTCGGGAACGACTGAACGAGTTATTCGGGAAGAAATACCCCGATCGTTTCCGCCCGGAAGACGTGACCTACACGTATGACAAACCGGAAGAACTTGCTATTATTAACTACACGTCGGGAACCACCAGTTTCTCGAAAGGGGTTATGCTCCCCTATCGTAGCCTTTGGTCAAACCTCACATTTGCCTTCGGGGTATTCGGGAAACTACCCGGAGAACAGGTTATATCCATGCTCCCCATGGCACATATGTACGGGTTGGCTTTCGAGTTTATCTACGAGTTTGCCAGTGGGGCTCACGTATTTTTCCTGACGAGAACCCCGTCCCCCAAGATCATCGCAGACGCCTTCTCCACGGTAAGACCCAACCTGATTATTTCCGTACCCTTGATTATCGAAAAGATCATCCGGAAAAAGGTATTCCCGGCACTGGAAAAACCATTGATAAAACTCATGCTTAACCTGCCGTTACTCGACAAGAAAGTGAAAAACTCCATCCGTCAGAAAGTCATTGATGCCTTCGGCGGGAATTTCAAGGAACTCATCGTCGGCGGGGCAGCACTTAACAAAGAGGTAGAAGAATTTCTACACTCGATAAACTTTCCATATACCGTGGGTTACGGTATGACCGAATGTGGCCCGATTATTTGCTCCAGCCGTTGGGAAACACTGAAACTGGCTTCCTGCGGCAAGGCAACCACCCGAATGGAAGTCCGCATCGACTCGCCCGACCCTAAAACACATGCCGGAGAAATCGTATGCAGGGGAATGAATATGATGCTGGGATATTATAAAAATCCGGAAGCGACGGCACAAATTATTGATGCCAACGGATGGCTTCACACGGGTGATTTAGGAACAATCGACGACGAAGGATATGTGACAGTTCGCGGTCGTAGCAAGAATCTGCTTCTGACTTCCAGCGGACAGAATATCTATCCGGAAGAGATAGAAAGCAAACTGAATAATATGCCTTATGTTGCCGAGTCACTGATCGTTTTGCAGCACGACAAGTTGGTCGCACTGATTTATCCGGACTTTGACGATGCTTTTGCCCATGGCTTGCAACAGGCCGATATCATAAAAGTTATGGAAGCCAATCGTGTTGAACTGAATCAGCAGCTTCCCAATTATTCTCAGATAAGCAAAGTCAAAATCCATTTCGAGGAATTTGAAAAGACTGCGAAGAAATCAATCAAACGCTTTATGTATCAGGAAGCAAAAGGATAACACATCCTTTCAAAACCATACTCAATAAAAACAAAAACGGTGAACAGGTATCAAAACTCTGTCCACCGTTTTTTCAGTCTAACCTAACCAACTTAATTTTATCTTGTCATCCTCCGACAATCTCTCTACTTTAACAACCTCACCTATTACTTATTACCTATTACTTACTACCTATTACTTTTTATAAACGAAACAGCCTGCCCGCCTCCGGGAGCCATCCGTATACTCAACGTATTTTCAGATGTTACAATCTGTTCCGTAATCTTATAATCGGTAGGATTCGTTTTCCAGTCAGCCTTTTCGCCATCCGCATAGATGACGGCCTTATACTGCTTGCCCGGTTCCAGGAAGTCCAGTTTTACTTCTAAAGTACGGGGGCTTTCATTGGTAGCTGCTCCCAGGAAATAATTGCCTTTTGCTTTACGTACCACTGCAATGAACTCTCCCGGTTCACCTGCCAGTGCTTTCGATTCATCACAATCCGGATCAAAATCACGGAAGAACTGGAATGCCGGATGTCCTTCATAATGCTCGATCATATCCGAAGCCATCTGCAAAGGAGAATACAGGATTACCCAATTAGCCAGTTGTTTAGCCAGCGTCGTATTCACACGGCTATTGCCTTTATCCTGATCGTTCCACTTCTGTCGGCGCGGAGAATCCTTCGTTTTCAAGAACAGAATATCAAAAGTTCCCGGCGTATAATCCATCGGACCGGACAGCAGGCGGGTGAACGGTAACATCACGTGATGAGAAGGAGGATTGCCTTCACTCCACGCATTCCATTCCATGCCTCTTGCCCCCTCGCGTGTCATCATATTCGGCCATGTACGACGGATACCGGTATCTTTGATCGGTTCGTGTGCATCCAGAGTCATTTGATGACGGGCGGCAGTTTCCACTACCCGTTGATAGTGATTGACACCGTATTGGCTATGATGCAGATACCCATCCGGAAATGCGCCTGCATATCCCGTCTTCAGGAGGTGGATACCATGATCGGTATACCATTGCATGGCATGATCCATCTGACGTTCATAGTTAGGAATATTCCCTCCGGTCTCATGATGTCCCATGATTTCAACACCTTTCTCTTTGGCATAACGTACGATTTCATCAATATCGAAATCCGCGTATGGCTTGGTGAAATCAAAGCTCTGCATACCGCCCCAACTCTCCCAACCTTCGTTCCAACCTTCGAACAGGACAGCTTCGATATGATTGGCCGCGGCAAAATCTATGTATTTCTTTGCATTGGCAGTAGTAGCTCCGTGACGTTCGTCCATCTTCCAGGTCTCTACGCCGAGGTGCATCCCCCACCACACTCCTACATATTTCAGCGGACGAATCCAGTCCGTAGTTTCCAGTACGCAAGGATCATTCAGATTCAGAATGAGTGAAGAGTTGATCAAACCGACAGCTTCCGGTGCGATCTGTATGGTGCGCCATGAGGTCGTGAAGTGATTTCCCTTACGCGCCTTAATGCCGTCAGGCCACGGGGCAAGTTCCGCTTTCAATGTATAATGGCCGATTTGCTTCAGAGTCATTTCCGGAAAATCATACAAAGCGGCTTCGTGTATACTTCCGTAAACTCCATCCGCAGTCTTGAATGTGAAAGGTGTATTAGCCGTTTCCACTTCGGAAATCGGTTGTTGTTGATAGAGTAGTTCATATGTTTCGGCACTGGCGGGAATCGACCACGAAGTTCCGTCACGATGGAAACGGAAAGTAGTCAGTTCGTCGGTAAGCAATAAAGAATCTACAGTCGGCACCGTGTATTCATAGCGGAAACCGATTCCATCATCAAATACACGGAAACGGAGTGTCAGTTGTACCTGATCTTCATTTGTCAGGCTGACTGCCATTTCGTTATAATGATTCCGGTTCTTTTTGTTTTCTCCCCACGGCTGTGTCCAAGTTTCGTCTTCACTGCTGAAAGTCGTGTTCTTCACCTGAAAACCTTCTGCCAGAATGATGCCGTTAGCCGCCGTAAAGCCCATGGCTGAATTTTCTATCAAGAGGGAGTCATCCACCGACACATTATAAAACGGTTTGCCGTTTTCGTCTACCGTCAATGTCATCTTGATATGTCCGTCCGGTGACTGGACCTCTGTTTTCGGGCTACTACAGGCATAGCATCCCAGCACACACAGAAAAGCTCCAACTAAATGTTTTACTTTCATAGTATAATCGTCTGTTTATATATAATACAGTTCAGAAAGAAGAAACACTTAAATGTATGCCGTTTTTCTTTCTTCGGATGCAAAGAAAAAGTATCTTTGCATCTAAACAATGTAGATTTATGGCAAAGATACTATTAGCAGAAGATGAAGTCAATATCGCCTCCTTTATCGAACGGGGACTGAAAGAGTTCGGACATTCGGTAACAGTCTGTCATGACGGAAATACGGGTTGGAGAATCCTTCAGGAAGAACCTTTCGACCTTGTAATCCTGGATATTATCATGCCGAAAATAAACGGGCTCGAACTTTGCCATCTCTATCGGCAGATGTTCGGTTACCAAGCACCGGTCATTATGCTGACGGCTTTAGGCACTACGGAAGACATTGTAAAAGGACTGGATGCAGGAGCAGACGATTATCTTGTCAAGCCTTTCAGTTTTCAGGAACTGGAAGCACGTATCAAGGCGCTGCTGCGACGAAACAAGGAGACTGTAACCAATCAACTGACTTGCGACAATCTGGTATTGGACTGTAACACCAGACGGGCGAAAAGAGGTGATGCGGATATCGATCTCACCGTAAAAGAATACCGTCTGCTCGAATATTTCATGACTCACCAAGGGGTAGCCTTGTCGCGCATTACGCTGCTCAAAGACGTATGGGACAAGAACTTTGATACGAATACCAACATCGTAGACGTATACGTCAATTATCTGCGGGTAAAGATAGACCGTGACTTCGACAAGAAACTGATTCATACAGTAGTAGGATTAGGATATATCATGAATGCCTAAACATCCATCAAATAAATCCGTGTATGAAAATAGGTTCTAAAATAGCTCTCTTCTATACGTTGCTCAGTGTACTGACAACTATCATCATTATCGCCGTATTCTATCTTTTCAGCACACAGTTTATCAATAAACTCTATGCCTCCTACCTTCGTGAAAAAGCATATCTGACCGCACAAAAGCACTGGGAGAAAGACGAAATAGACGAACAGAGTTACCAGATTATCCAGCGCAAATATGACGAACTCTTGCCCGAAGCTCATGAGATTCTTTTAAATATGGACAGTCTCTCCGAAGTCCGTGACACACTGAACAAATATCTGACCCAGCATCAGCAGGCACTCCTGATAGCCGGTGAAGACAGCGTCCCTTTTTCTTTTAAATACAAAGACCAGTTGGGAGCCGCCCTTTATTATCCCGATAATGAAGGAAATTTCATCGTCCTCGTCATGTCCCGGAATGTGTACGGTGCAGAAATCAAAGAACACCTCTTGCTTCTCTCCATCTTTCTGGTTTTATTCAGTTCCATCCTGATTTATTTAGTCGGGAAAATCTATTCCGGCCGTATTCTTATCCCCCTGCAGCATATACTGAAGGAGCTGAAGAGGATACGAGCCAACAGTCTGAACCGCCGGTTAAAGACGACCGGAAACAACGATGAACTGGAAGACATGATCAAAACACTGAATAGCATGCTCGACCGTCTGGACAGTGCTTTTAAAGCTGAAAAGTCCTTTGTCAGCCATGCTTCGCATGAACTGAACAACCCCATAACCGCCATACAGGGAGAATGTGAAATCAGTCTGCTGAAAGAAAGAAGTACCGGAGAATATATCGAAGCCCTGCAACGAATCTCATCCGAAAGCAAGCGAATCTCCAATCTGATCCGCCATCTTCTTTTCCTTTCACGTCAGGATGAAGAGCTCATAAAAAGCAATATGGAGGCAATGTCTCTGCCGGATATGCTGAATGACTTAATAAAAATGAACGAACGAATCCGTTTCCATCATCAAGAAACAAGTAAGGCTGCCACTGTAAAGGCCAATCCTTATCTGCTCAAAATAGCTTTAAAGAATATCATCGATAATGCCTGCAAATATTCTGAAAAGGAAGTAGACATTACGCTCAGCCAAAAAGATCAACACCTCGTTCTTGAAATAAAAGATCAGGGCATCGGCATTCCTCCGGAAGAAATAGAACATATATTCCAGTCTTTCTATCGGGGCAGCAACACACATGACTATGCAGGTCAGGGCATCGGCCTCAGCCTGACGCTGAAAATAGTATCTGCCTACAACGCCAGACTGGAAATATCTTCGGAAATAGAAAAAGGAACAAAAGTACGGGTGATCTTCTGATTCAACCGACTTTTGTCCCTTCCTCACTTCTACCTACTGAAAACGAAATTAAAATTTAATCTATGCCGTTTCTTTCATAGAAAGAATAGAAAATGAATTAGATACGTCTTTGCAATAATTTTCCGTTTTTATCATATAGCATTCGTTCATACACTACTTCCACAATCAGCGGGAAGATGAACAAGGCGAAGAAAGTCGCTCCTATCAATCCGCCGATAATGACAATCGCCAACGGACGCTGTGATTCCGAACCGATACCATGACTCATAGCCGCAGGCAACAGACCGATAGCTGCCATAGCCGCTGTCATTATCACAGGGCGGATACGTGAACGGACTCCTTCTTTAGTGGCCTCCTGTAAGGACGAACCCAGTTTTAGATTTGCCTTGATATCGGAAATCATAATAACGCCATTCTGTATGCAGATACCGAACAAAGCGATAAAACCGATACCCGCCGATATAGAGAAATTGAAGCCCGTTATCAGAAGGGCTGCGATACCTCCCACGGCAGCAAACGGTACATTCAGCAATACCAGTCCTGCATCTCTGGCATTGGAGAAGAGAATAAACAGAATAATGAAAATAATGGCAATGCTGATAGGAACTACCTGTGCCAGACGTTTCGAAGCACGCTGCTGATTCTCAAAATCACCCGTCCATTTCAAAGAATATCCTGCCGGTAAATGGACGGAAGCATTTACCTTTTTCTGCGCTTCGGCAACTGCCGTACCCATATCCCGTCCTCTCACCGAGAACTTGACAGCACAGAAACGGGCATGGTTGTCACGGAAGATCAATAATGGTCCTGTGATTGTGGTGATATCTGCCAGTTCCTTAATAGGTACCATCGTTCCGTCCATCGCCGGAACCAGTATCTTACCTATCTCCTCTTCATTCTGACGGAACTCTTCACTATACCTCACCATGATATTAAATTTCCGTTCGTCCTCATACAACAGCGAAGCTGACTTCCCGCCAATAGCCATTTCAATGATAGACTGAACATCCTCCTTAGCCACTCCATAACGTGCCAACTGACGCTCATTCAGTTCGATACGAAGTTCCGGCTGGCCGATATTGCGAATCACTCCCAAGTCCTCAATTCCCTGCACGGTATTTAATATCTTATCAATCTGAACGGCCAGTTTTTCCGATTCGTACAAGTCTTTACCGAACACTTTCACCGCAATAGAACCTTTTACACCGGAGGCCGCTTCTTCCACATTATCCGTAATCGGCTGCGAAAAGTTAAAGTCAATGCCGGGATAAACGGATAAATCTTCCTGCATCTTGTCGATAAGCTGCAGTTTGGTCAGCTTGCTTTCCCAGTCTTTCTCCGGATAAATATCTACATGAAACTCAATATTATAAAATCCGGTTGCATCCGTTCCGTCGTTGGGACGTCCGGTTTGAGACAATACCTGCCTCACTTCGGGGAAGGTCAATAGTTTCTTTCTCATCTTATTTGCCAGCGTTACGGATTCATCCAGCGATATACTTTGCGGCAGCGTAGCACGGATGTAGATCGAACCTTCGTTGAGTTGAGGAAGAAACTCCGTCCCAAGGAAGGAGAAAAGCCATAAACCGACTCCTGCAACCACAGTTGCCAATCCGATAGTCAGTTTACGATGGGCATAGAAAGTATCAAAAAGAGCCGTACACTTTTGATTGATGAAATGGACAAAGCGATTGTTCTTTTCGCGTACATTCTTTTTCAGCAACATGGACGACATGACGGGAACCAGCGTTAATGTGAAAATAAGCGCACCCAGCAAAGCAAAACCCAATGTATATGCCAAAGGTGAGAACATTTTTCCTTCCACTTTCTGAAAAGAGAAGATAGGAATCAAAGCGGTAATGATGATCAGTTTGGAGAAAAATACCGCTTTTGCCTTATCCTTGGCGGTGTGACGGATCAGTCCCATCTTGGACATCACATTGAATGCGGGCATTCCCACCTCTTTCGCCTTCTTGTCCAAAGCGACAAACACACCTTCCACCATCACCACTGCCCCATCGATAATAATACCAAAGTCAATGGCCCCCATAGAAAGCAGATTGGCAGACATCCCCATCACGCGTAAACAAATAAATGCGAATAACAAAGCTAATGGAATAATCACCGCAACAATCACGGTTGTCCGCCAATCTGCCATGAAGATTAACACAATAAACGTAACCAACAATATTCCTTCAATCAGATTATGGGTCACCGTTTTTACCGCCAGGTTCACCAAGTCCTCACGGTCGTAGAACGGTATTATCCGTACATCTTCAGGAAGTACATTCTGATTCAATTCTTCTATCTTATCTTTCAGATTTGCAATGACTTCACCGGGGTTCTCCCCTTTACGCATCACCACAATTCCCTGAACGACATCGTTCTCATCCATTCGTCCCACTTGTCCGAGGCGGGGCAGGCAGGATTCGTGAACATCTGCCAGGTTCTTTACGAGAATCGGCGTCCCGTTGATGTTCTTCACTACGATGTTTCGCAATTCATCCAGGTCGTTTATCAAACCGATTCCCCGGACTACGTATGCCTGAGAACTTTTCGTGATGACATCTCCTCCTACATTGATATTACTCTTGGCTATCGCGTCATAAAGTTCGAGAGAGGTAATTCCGTAATTAATCAACTGATGAGGATTCACGCTCACTTCGAATGTCTTCACCTCGCCACCGAAACTGACGATATCAGCTACACCTGATACCGAACGGAGATTTCGTTCGATCACCCAGTCCTGAATCGTTTTCAAATCGCGTACACTACGTCTGTCACTGCGCAGGGTGTAGCGATAGATTTCTCCGGTAGGTCCGTACAAAGGCTGTACTTCGGGAGTCACGCCTTCGGGAAGATCGGCATCATTCAGCAAATTGTAGACTTGCTGACGGGCTGTAAAGTCATCAACACGATCTTCAAACATTACATTGATCACAGAAAGTCCGAAAAGAGTGGTCGAACGAATATCCGTTTTTTTCTGTACGGGATTCATGGCTATCTCAATGGGAATCGTGATAAATTTCTCCACCTCTTCCGCACTACGGCCCGCCCATTGCGTGATGATCGTCACTTTTGTATTCGTTACATCCGGAAAGGCATCTATCGGCGTATGTTTGAATGAGACGGCTCCGGCTATAACGGCAATCACCGTACAGAAGAATATAAAGAACTTATTCTTCAGCGAGAAGGCTACTATATTATCTATGAATTTATGCATACTATTCTCTGATTTTTAATCCGCATTCAAAGCATTATACACTAACAATACATTATTATTCAGTACCCTGTCTCCTTCGGAAAGACCGGAACGGACATAACATTCCTTGCTCAACTGTTTGTAAACATCTACTTCCTTTATCTTCAGACGCTGGTCAGGCTCTACTGTGACCACATAATTCTTTCCTCCCTCGAACACCAGCGCATGGGAGTCGATACGAGGCATGGAAGTATCTTCCGCTTTACACTTCACGCTCACGTTTGTAAACATACCCGGCTTCAGCAGGTAATCTTCGTTTTTCAGTTTGATGCGTACGCTCATTGTCTTGCTTTCACTGTCCAGCAGATGATAGACCTTGTCGATCGTACCTGTAAATGTCCTTTCCGGATATGCCAAAGTCGAGATACGGACATCAGCTCCCTCGGAAACCTTACTAATATCACTTTCATACACATCCGCCATCACCCATACATCGGACAGACCGGAAATCGTAAACAGCGCATCTCCCTGATCGGGGCGCAGCTGCATATCCCTGCTGATCTGCTTTTCCACAATAAAGCCTGATACGGGAGATTTGAGCTGATAAAAAGCATTTCCGGAGAAGTGATAAATGGAGAATATTTCTTTGATTCGTCTTTCTTCCGCTTCCGCACTTGCCAGTTCCTGCTTGGCCTGAAGTACATCTTTATCCGATGCCATGCCGGAAGTGTACATATCCTGTGTGGCATCCATGTTCCGCCGGGCCAGCAAGAGTTGTTGTTCAGCTTCTTTCAATTGTTTCTCATAATCCGCCACTTCCCCGCTACGGATCACAGCCAGCACTTCTCCTTTGCGAACAAAGTCTCCTATTTCGGCACGCAGTTCCGTCACGGTTCCTCCGAACATCGGATACACATTTGCCACCTGATCCTGATTGAAAGTGACCCGTCCATTCAATGTCAGTTCATCTACCACTTCACAGACGTGCACGGTATCGACGGATACGATTCTCAGCAGGCTGTCCGTCAGACATAGTGTAGTCGGTTCTACTTTGGGTTGTTCTCCTTTTCCGGAGCATGCTCCCAAAAGGCTGCCAAACAATATACAAGGAAGAAATTTATTCCAGTTCATAGTCTTTGATAATTTATGGATTGTGATCTTTAATCGTTTCATATTGGTCGGTTTATTAGTAGTTCAATACATTTTGTCCGACAACTGTATTCAGGTTTTCCATAGCGAGAAATACGTTTTTCTTTATCTCGTATAGTTGGATACAGGTTTCTTTATAGCTGTCATAATAGTCGATAAATTCCAGCAGGCTGATATTCTTTCTGGTGAAATTCTCATTGACTCCTGTGATCAATTTCTCGAAGTTACGTTCCAGGTCCATATTAGTAGATTGATAGAGTTGAGTTGCTTTCTCCAGAGACGTATAAGCGGTGAAAAGTTCCATATCGGCACGATTAGCGGCATATTCCTGCTGCACTCCCGCTTGTTGGATACTGAAGCGGGCTGCTTTGATATTTCCCTGATTACGGTTGAAGATAGGTACGGACAGGCTTACTCCTATCGCGAAATAGTCATTGATAAAGTTTCCTACACGGTCATAATTCCCTTTCACAGAGAACTCGGGAAAGGCCATTGACTTCTGTAGTTTCAGATTTGCACGGGAGGCATTCACTGTGCTTCGGGCAATCTTTTGGTCGGGCCGTTCATTGATGATTGCTTTCAGGTCTGCAAATGATAATTGCGACAGGTCCAGTTGTTGCAGTACTTCTTCGTCTAATGAGAGTTGAACTTGTGTATCTTCCGGAAGGTTCAGTAATAAATTCAGTTCTCCCCTGGTAGTCAGTAAATCATTCTCCCGTTCGTTCTTCTCTTTCCTCAAGGAGAAGAGCATGGATTCCAAACGGGAAATTTCCATTAAAGAGATGTTTCCCTTTTCCTGCTGAATTTTCATTCCGCCCAAAAGTGCTTGCAGGGAATTTACTTCCTTTTCATAGATGGCAATGGACTTAGAAAGAAAGTAGACTTCTACAAACTTTTCATTCAATTCCTGACGGAGCGTCCGCATTACTTCTTCAAACTGGTATTCAGCTATTTCCTTATTGATTTTTTCCAGCCGGACTTGCTTGTTCCGCTGACCGGCAAGATGGATCACCTGTTCTATTTCAACAACAGCTTCCCCTTCTTTTCCAAAATCAAAATACTTCCCGTTCAATCGGTTGTAGACATTCTGTTCCAGCGAAATGACCGGATTTTCAAACAATTTGGCCTGGAGTACCTGCGCCTGTGCCATGTCGATATTGTACCGCTCGGCTATCAACGATAAATTGCGCTCTAAAAAACGCTGCTCTGCTTCTTTCAGTGTCAATGTGCCTGCAACCTGTTGCGCACACATCTTTCCTGCCAATAGAAGAAATAGTAAAAATAAAAATGCTCTGTTCATCGCAATCTTTTTGTTACCTTAATTTGTTTTCCGACAAAAGTACAACTCTGCAACGGTAGAGGCTGGATAAAAGCGATTATAAGGCTCTCATTTCAGATTAGAATTTGATTAGAAAATATCTAGGGAAAGGAAAAATTGTAAACACAACAGGAAGAATGGCTATCCCTCTTTCTCTACCATACCCCTATCTTTGCAAAGTAGAAATAAATAATGAATCATTAAAAACAGGAAATATGAAAATTATAGATTTAACCAAAGAAAGTTTTGTTGAAAAAGTTGCTGATTATCAATCTTATCCGGATAATTGGGAATATAAAGGGGATAAACCTTGTTTAGTCGATTTTCATGCTCCATGGTGTGGTTATTGCAAGGCATTATCACCCATATTGGACCAATTAGCAGAAGAATATAAAGGGAGACTGGACATTTATAAAGTAGACGTCGATCAGGAAGAGGAACTGGAAAGCGCATTCAAGATTCGGACAATTCCCAATCTTTTGCTTTGTCCAGTGAATGGCAAACCGATAATGAAACTCGGTACAATGAACAAGGTTCAATTGAAAGAACTTATAGAAACGACTCTATTTTCATGATAAAATAGAATATAGAGTACTCACATTACTACTTTTCTTACTGAAAAAGTCCGAATCCCAATTGCTTTTTGCAATTTAAAGGTTCGGACTTTCTATTTTAAAATAGGGCATCAGGTACAATTAATACAAAATCGAGCCATGGAACAGCTAGAGGGTATGATATTTCAATTCCATGCGATGTCCTATAATTAAAATATCATCTAACAGATAGCACTTATCATTTATGCAGCAACCTATCCGTCCCCGGAACAACTTTTCCCATCGACCAGACACACCGTACATTTAATTCCTTATCAAGTATCACAATATCAGCATCTTTACCTTTAGACAATGCCCCTTTCCGATCGCTCACACCAATCAGACGGGCAGGAGTTTCGGAAGCCATACGCACGGCATCTTCCAAAGGAATACTTGCTTTCTTCACCATCGTACGAACCAACACATCCATAGTCGCCAAACTACCGGCTAATGCAGAATGATCCGCCATCTTACATACTCCGTCCTCAATAATATAACGCGGATCAATCGGCTCGTTCCCTTCATTGGCAGCATAAGCCAACGCATCAGTCACCAGACAGGTATTCTCTACTCCTTTCAGTTTATAAACCAGTTTCAGAATAGTAGCAGGTAAGTGGATACCATCTGCAATAACTTCTACCGTCATTCCATCTGTCAGATATACACTCTCTACCGTACCTTCATATTTATATTCGCGACGTTTGTGAAAACCGGGCATCGCATTATAGAAATGAGCAGCATGTGAGAATCCTACCGCATACGCCTCCTTAATCTCATCATATTCAGCTTCCGTATGAGTAACGGCAGTCATGATCCCCTTGGAACGAGTGTATTTTGCAAAATCATGCGCTCCATACAATTCGGGACTGATATCCCAGCGCTTGATGCAAGAAGTATGCTCCAACAGCGGCATATATTCATTAGCATCGGGAGTTTTCAGAAAACCGTCATACTGGCTTCCTGCCATCTTCGGATTCAGATAAGGCCCTTCGATATGCAGACCGAGAATCGGAGACTCCGGTTCCTTCATCAGCTTCTCGCAAACATCGACCGCCTGATATATCCTCTCAAACGAAGTAGATGACAAAGTAGGAAATATACCGGTAGCTCCATGCTTCAAATGAGCAGTTGCTGCGATACGGAAAGCCTCCTCCGTTGCTTCGGTAAAATCATGCCCGCCGCCACCATGCGCATGCATGCTGACAAATCCTGGTACGATCGTCATTCCTCTAGCATCAATCACTGTTGCACCGATAACTGCCAGATCACTGTTGGTTACCTCTAATATTTTTCCATCACAAATCAATACAGAGCCGTCTTTCAGCCAGCCTTGCGGAGTTAGTATTCTTCCGTTGATTATCTGAGTTAACATCGTTTTCTTTTTTAGTCGTTAAAATAACTTGTTCGTGCCTTCTACTAATTGTCCCATAGCCCAGACCGCTCTTACATTCAGATCTCTATCCAAAGCAATCATATCCGCGTCCTTACCACGTTCCAACGTACCTTTACGATCGAGCACTCCCATAATACGGGCCGGAGTCTCGGAAGCCATCCTCACAGCATCCGCCAAAGGAATTTCAGCATTCTGCACCATCGTACGGATCAGACGGTCCATCGTCGCCACACTTCCTGCCAATGCAGAGCGGTCTGCCAGTTTGCACACACCGTCTTCGATAATGACACGCGGATCAAAAGCAGTCTTACTGTCACTTGCCGCACAAGCCAGCGCATCAGTGATCAGGCACGTACGCTCCACTCCTTTTATCTTATAGACCAGACGAAGAATGGTAGGAGGCACATGAATGCCATCGGCCACGACTTCCACTGTCATATCATCAATCAAATAAATACTTTCTACCGTACCTTCATACTTATATTCCTTCCGTTTGTGAAATCCGGGCATAGCATTGTAGAAATGGGTAGCATGCGTATATCCTGCCTCATACGCAGTCTGGATATCTTCAAATTCAGCCTGTGTATGTCCTACAGATGCCAATACGCCTTTTGCGGTGATATACTTTCCGAACTGCATAGCCCCCGGAAGTTCCGGTGCCGCATCCCAACGTTTGATGCAATGGGTTTCTTCCAGCAAAGGGATATACTCTTCCGGATCAGGATTTTTGATATTCTCCGGAATCTGTCCGCCTGCCATCTCCATATTGAAGTAATGTCCTTCCAGATGCAGGCCGAGTACGGGACTGTCCGGCTCTGCCATCATCTTTTCAGTTGTTTCTGCGGCTGCACGGATCATAGGAATAGTAGAAGAAGAAAGTGTGGGGAAAATACTGGTAGTTCCGTGTTGCATGTGAGCTTTAATCGCTGTCCGGAAGGCGTCTTCCGTCCCCTCCATAAAGTCTCTTCCACCACCGCCATGAACATGAATTTCTACTCCTCCCGGAACGATATACATGCCCTTGGCATCAATCAGTTTTGCTCCGATAACCGCCAGGTCGCAGTTAGTCACTTCCAGAATTTTATGATCACGAATAAGTACGGACCCATCCTTCAACCAGCCCTGAGGGGTAAGGATGCGCGCATTAATGATTTGTGTTAACATATCACAAGTTCTTAAATTAATTATAGGTCTGTGTGAGTCGATGACACTCTTTTTGGGGGAAGTACATCGACTTTCGTAATTACAAAAAGAGGTCGCCAATCTTATCGACTGACAACCTCACTACTTTGAGCGGAAAACGAGACTCGAACTCGCGACCCTAACCTTGGCAAGGTTATGCTCTACCAACTGAGCTATTTCCGCAAATAACTTTAATGACTGTGAAGAGAAGGAGACTCGAACTCCCACGA
>ERZ779729.1631-NODE-1631-length-15342-cov-1.927193_pt1 | contig 15342 bp, 17 predicted proteins | sample MGYA00511072_ERZ779729 | MGnify/ENA primary metagenome ERZ779729 (study PRJEB29588, sample SAMEA2156675) | human gut metagenome | biome: human gut; feature: human-associated habitat; material: faeces | place: Denmark | collected 2008/2010 ...
ATATTGTTTTACTTGTGGCTATTTTTTACTGCGTGATTTTTTAGAAAACGAAATTAATAATCAAGGTTACTATTTTGGGTGAATTGAGAGCAATGAAAACGCTAAGCGATTACATGAAAATGAATTATCGAATGGAAATTGTTGAGGATGCAGAGGAAGGTGGCTTTGTGGTTTCGTTTCCGGAACTTTCGGGATGCCTTACTTGTGGAGATACAAAAGAAAAAGCAATTGCTAATGCTATAGATGCAAAGAGAGCATGGTTTGAAGCTGCACTAGAGGCAGGAATGGAGATAAACATTCCGGGTGTGCCAAGTAAAGATATTTAATCTTTTTAAGATTCCAGTAATTTAGCCAATCCATTTTGTATTGAGCGAGTACAAACGCGTGGGTATGAGATATGCGTTTTTTGCATATCCATACCCCTACGCAGTTTGTTAAGCGGGAGCGCTCATGAAATGCAAATTGGATTGGCTAAATTACGGAAATTAAAAACTTAAAAAACATTGCTTGCAAACACCTAAAATATATAGTACAATAAACCCCTAAAACCTATGTGAATTTTTCTAAACAGTTTTGTTTATTTTTCGTCACATCATCTGCCGATGGTGTGATTTTTTGTTGCAAAGGAAAGGACGCTTGCGAAGAAAGGAGTTCCCCATGGAACAAACATTTATGAAAGAAAAGAAAATATTACCGTTAGTATTGTCGATGTCGCTGCCAATGATGTTGTCCATGCTTGTAAATTCTCTATACAACATTGTTGACAGTTATTTCGTGGCACAGATTAGTGAGCAGGCGATGACGGCATTATCTTTAGTATATCCACTCCAATTACTGGAAACGGCAATAGCGGTTGGCTTCGGGGTAGGAATGAATGCGGCTGCTGCGTATTATCTGGGGGCGAAGGAGCAACAGAGGGATGATATTGTGACATCAGGGCTTATCCTCAGCCTTTTGCATGGCGTGATTTTGATGGCTGCGACGCTTCTTTTTGCACCGGCATTTGTTTCGCTGTTTACAGAAAATGAAAAGATTCTTGCGGATGGTGTGAAATATTCAAATCTTGTATTTATTTTTGCAGTTCCAAATGTTATTGCGATAACGTTTGAGAAAATTTTTCAGGCAGAGGGACGGATGAAAGTTTCGATGATTAGTATGCTGTGTGGGTGTGTTGCCAATATCATACTTGACCCGCTGTTGATTTTTGGTATTGGAATATTCCCGAAAATGGGGATTGAGGGAGCTGCAATTGCAACAGGTATTGGACAAGTAATACCACTTATTGTGTACTTGTTTGTTTTTATCAAGTACCCGGTATCACTGCATTTTCACTGGCATAAAAAAAACTTTCAAAAACGATTGGTGGCACAGATGTATGGAGTAGGAATTCCGGCGACATTAAACCTTGCCCTTCCTTCCTTTATGATTACGGCACTTAATGGAATTCTTGCTGTGTATTCCGCATCGTATGTGCTGGTGCTTGGCATTTACTATAAACTGCAGACATTTATTTATCTCTCGGCAAATGGTATTGTGCAGGGAATCCGACCAATTATCAGTTATAATTATGGCGCGGGAGAGAGAGGGCGTGTCAAAAGAATTTTTATTACTGCATTAATTATGATTGCTTCCATTATGTTTGTTGGTATGTTGATATGTTTGGAATTTGCAGGAAATCTGATAGGACTGTTTACAAAAAATTCGCTTACGATTTTGGATGGCGCACAGGCGGTACGCATTATCTGTATGGGCTTTGTGATATCGGCAGTTTCGGTTACGATAAGTGGTATGTTAGAGGCATTGGGGAGAGGTGTGGAATCTTTGATTCTTTCGCTGCTTCGTTATGTTGTCGTAATTATACCGGCGGCATTTGTGCTTGGAAAACTATTTGGCGGTGCAGCAGTCTGGCACTGCTTTTGGATTGCGGAGACGATTGCATCGCTTACAGCGGTTTTCTTAATTTACAGGCGAAGCCCTTTTACTCAAACATGTAGGTAAAATAAGATTCCTTAAATGCGAGGAACCGGTTGCGTGAGATCGGCAGTGTGGTACCATCTGTCATAGTCACGCTATTTTTGGTAAACTGATTTACGAAATTTAAGTTAATAATGTAACTGCGGTGACAGCGAAAAAATCCCTGTTCCAAAGTAAAAATTTCTTCGCACCGGGAAAATAGTTCGCGGATTTCGATACTTGTACCATTATGAGGAAAAACGAGAACGGATTTGTTTTGAGCTTCTAAATAGTTTGTATCTTCCAGTGTGATTTTGCAAAATCCGTCCGAAGTGCGGGCAACAAAGATTTCTTTCTGATTCTTTATCAGCGCTATAAAATCATCCATAATAGACCAAAGCTGATTGGGAGAAACCGGCTTTAGCAGATATTGAAGTGCTTTGACCTCATAAGAGTCAAAGCATCTCCATTTTCATAGCAGTGGACAGAAAGTGAAATCGACTGGTGAATTGCCCATTGCTGTAAAAGAGATTTTGTTACGTCGCTTACTGCCACCTCATCATCACAAATTGCTATCTTCATATGCACCTCGAAAGAATGATTTTTAATACAAAACAATGTTCCTCAACAGAAAAATGACATTGTCCATTTAACTGTTGTACATAGTATACAATACTTTTGGTTCCAATACCATGACCTTTTTTATCCGGAATGGGAATCCCGTCAATAAATTTTGGCATTGTTTCAATAGGATTTTTTATTTCCAACAGCAAAAGATTTTCCTTTTGCATGATATGTAAGGAGACCCATTTTTCGCCTGATGTATGTTCCAGAGCATGCAGTGCATTTTCCAGTGCATTTGATAAAATCGTACAGAGGGAGAGGTCCGGACACGGCAGGGTCTTTTGCACACAAATTTCTGGCAGGAAATTGATGTTTCGCTCAAGAAAACGTGTTTTATAAATGGAAATTACCGAGTTTAAAGTCTCATTTTTGCAGTATCTTGTGACAATTGTGTCATCATAAGCGGTGCCGATTTCCTGAATATAGGAAATGGCTTTTTCCGGATGATTCTGGTTTAGCATAGAGAGAATGAGATTTAGGTGGTGGCGCATATCGTGCCGCAAAATAGTAAGCGTCTGTTCGCTGTTACGGACCTGCTCAATTTCTTTTTGAAGCGATATTAGCTGCATTTCCATTCGGTCGCTGTACTGGCGGATTTCCGATTTCTTCTCGGATTCCTTAAAGTATACAAGCAGAAAAATGAGATAGCCGATACTAAAAGCAAATCCCATAAATTCAACAACGACTTTATTTCCGGAGTACAAAAGATTGGAAAATTTCGTTGAGGCATAATCAAAAATATAATAAATAAATGGAAGAAAGCCGATGATAACAAGCTCCTTATTTTCCTTTGAAAAAATAGTTTGTGTTGTCCGGCGGACAAATTTGAACAGGAAAAAGAATGTGATAAATGTCATAGCAATTCGTGAGCTATAGTACCAGACCGGATTCTTAGTAAGCGTAAGTGCAGAAAGTCCGATCCAGTTGCTGAACTGACAGCACAGATAGGCGGAAAAAACAGAAATACAACAGGATAAAAGTGAATAACGGTAACACAAAAACAAAAATAAAATGAGCGGAAGGTGTACCAAAACAGGGTAAAGCTGATTGGCAAACGCCGTGCCTGTAAAGAGGTTGATGCCCCAGTAGAAAAAAACATCCACCAATGCAAACAAAAGCAGTTTTCCGAAATTTTTCATGCTTGGTTTTACACCAAGAAAAAAGGCAGAAATGAAAATTCCGAAAAGCAGTGTTGTTAAATTGTGTATGCCGGTAAGTAGTTGTAAAATCATCTGTGGTATTCCTTTCGCTGCCGATTATCTGCCCCTATTATACGACATTAACTTTCACATGGCAATCCCGATTTGCTATTCACGCTGTATAATTACCATTCACGCAAATCGCCGGATAGCGAAAAATTATATGATAAAATAGAGAGCGAGAAAGGAGTGAGTGCGATGGGAAAAAACAGAAAATATATCGCAAAAATTTTTCACAGTCTGTTTGGCGTGGTATTTGTTTTCGCAGGCGTGCTTTTATTTGGTACTTCGGCAAAAGCAGCCGGAGATGTCACGCGTTATAGAACCGCATATCTACAAAACTGCTGTCCGGGCATTCAGGTCGTTGCCCATGCGTATTTAGTAGGAAACGATAATGTGGCAAATTACTGGAAAACCATTGCCGTCGATAAGGTGCCTGTAAACACGAAAATTCAGGGGAAGACGATTGACCCGCAATATTTTCCGCAGGATAATATTGAGAATCTGAAACAGTTGTATTCATCCGTTCAGGGGTATCAGAATTTCACGTGGATTTCCGGTGCATATCTGGAAAATGAAGGTAGCAAGCTTCAAGTTGTCGCCTATGATAAAAATTACATTATTTACTGGAGCAATGGCTACCGCAGTTTCACGGAAAGTCCGGTTATGTGTAAACAGTATCTGCTTATGGCATCACATCCGCCGGGCTTTTACAGGCTGCCAAGGAGTGTGGTATGGCTGGATTGTGGACGAACAGAAAATGTAGTTCCGACAGGGGAGACGATTAAGAAAGAGGGAACCGGAAGAGTTACTTCGTCATTTATTGGAATCAGTCCGATTCCGGGAACAGCGGATTCCGGCGACGTTTACAAAGTAAAGGTAAATACCGAGTTAAATGTTGTTTCTACGGTGAAACTTCCATCCCGCACATCGGACACAACGGATACATATTACAAAATTTCTTTTAACGGAAAGAATGACGTAAATTATATGACGAGAAATCGTCCGGGATATTACTATGTAAAGAGTAAGTATATCAATCTTTACCGGGCAGACATGAAAACGCCGAGTAATCTGGTGGACTATCAAGTGAATTATCCGGTTACTTATGCGAATCAGAAAAGGGATATTAATGTGCAGGCAGCAGCTAATTCATCCAGTGAAGTTTTGGGATATCTGCAAAATGAGGCACAGGTTCAGGTGTATGAAAAAGAGAGCAACGCCAGCTGGGCAGCCATTTATTTTAACAGTCAGAAAGCTTATGTGCCTGCAAAATACTTGAAAAAAGTGGTAAAACCGGTAGTTCAGAAGCCGAAAAATGTGCCAAAGAATTTCCGTATTAAAACCATCAAAAACAATCAGTACGTTTTGAAGTGGGATAAACCGGCCGGCTGTAAGGATTATCAGATTATATACTGTAAAAATTCCTTTGGCAGTCTGACTTCAAAGAAAAATGTTCTTTATAGAAATAATCATTATAAGAAGAACACGATAACGGTGAAAAAGTCATATTTGAAAAAACGTACCTGCATTTACATTGCACTGGCGGCAAATTATGAAAATGGAACTTCAAAAAAAATCTGGCTGGATGTGTATGTGCCGGGAAAACCAAGAGCCTTAAAGAAAAAGCATTTGCAAATTTCTTCGAAAAAAATTAAAATAAAGCAGTACCCGGATTATGTAATGAAAATCCAGTACTCAACCAAGAAATCATTTAAAAAGGCGAAGACGGTCTCAAATAAGGGAAGGCTGGTACGTGCGATTAAGAAATTGAAACGAAATACAACGTACTATATCCGCTATTGCTCGAATACGGTAGTTGATACAGATGCCGGACAGAAAAGTGTGTATGGACAATGGTCTAAGACTTTAAAAGTGAGAACAAAAGGGTAATGAAACAGAGGAGATTTAATACATTATGAAGACAAGAGAAGAAGCACTAACCTATGGGTTATCCTTCCCGGACACATATCAGGACGCACCATTTCGAGATGCCAATTGGCAGCTTATAAGAGTGAAAAGAAGTAAAAAAGTTTTTTTGTGGACTTATGAAAGGGAGGGACTTCTCTGTCTGAACGTAAAGGTAACGCCGGAGAGCAGAGATTTCTGGCGTGGTATTTATGATTCCGTAGTGCCGGGATGGCATCAGAACAAGGAACACTGGAATACGATTGTTTTGGATGGAACCATCCCGGATGCGGATGTTCGAAAAATGATTTATGAGAGTTATGAACTTGTCACGGATAATCCGACAAAACGGATTTATGAAGCAGTGAAAAAGATTCCGAAAGGGCATGTGGCGACTTACGGACAGGTTGCTGCCATGGCAGGAAATGAAAAAATGGCGCGTGCGGTTGGAAATGCGCTTCATAAAAATCCGGACCCGGATAATATCCCTTGTTTCCGTGTGGTGAACAGTAAGGGAGAACTTTCAGGGGCTTTTGCTTTTGGTGGTGCCAATGTGCAGGCAGAACGGCTGATGGCAGACGGTGTTGAAGTGGAAGATGGAAAAGTAGATTTGACCCGTTATGGAATCAAGTAAAATTCCGATATATAAAACAGAGTCATGGATGATAATATGAGATAAAAGGATTTATCGATGACAAAGTGAGGAATTTACATGAAAACAACAGGGGAAAGTTTCCAAATGACGAGCGGGAGCGTACAGGGCGTACAGGAGAGAGAACAGGATATATGGAAAAAAGTGTGCGAACAATTGACGGACATAACTTCTGGTATGTCAGAGGAAGAAAAACAAGACTATGAGAAAAAGATTCGGGCAAAATTGCAACGAGGTGCGAACTTATCTGTAGAGGAGTTAAATTATCTGAGAATTCACAATCCCGAATTATATCGAAGTGCAATGCGTGTAAAAACAGCAAAACAACAACTGAAAGAGCAGTTAAGACACTGTAAATCGAAGCAGGAAGCAAATACTCTCATTGCCTGGACAATTTCCAGAATCAGTGACAAAGACCCTGACAAAACATATCTGACAGCGGGATTGCGGAAAGTCGCAGAAGAATTCAAGAAAAGCTTCCGGTACGCCAGACTGCCGGAAACCAACGACCAGAAAAAAGATAAAAAAGCACATGGTAAGAAAAAACAGGATAAGAAATCATCCGATATGTTTGGCTCCTTATTACAAATGCTGACACCGGAGCCTTTGTTGAGCGAAAGCCTTCAAAACTTTATAGGGGTACAAAATTAACTCCCTTTCACCTTGCCTCGTCCCCTGTTTTAGTGGTATAATCTGCTTATAAAAATAATTGATAAAAAATATCAAAAGGGGGCTTTTATAATGGAAAAACAGATATTTACAAACGAGGTTATTTTATCTTGGCTTCAATATTATGCAAAGAATACAACAATTGATTTGGAACATGTGAAAATTATTGATATTACAAAGAAAAACAAGAATGTAATTCCTACAGTTGAATCCCACAAAACGACGATGGTATTTACCAATGCAGGAATTGACGATATTTTTTACCGCTTGTGGAATGCCGGGCTTGGTGAGTGTGAGGTTTGGTACAATGACGGTTCAGAACCGGACGGACCGATTTTGAACAGTCAGGTAAAGGATATGATTAACCGTGGAATCAATGCTTCTGCCGGAATGCTGATTGTCAATCCAAATGCGAGAAACACGGCAAAAATCGGCATTGGCAATGAATTTTTCAAAAAGGGCTCTATTCAGTATGTGGGAAGTGAGATTCGTGCTGTTATTTTAAATAAAATGATGGTGGATACGCAGGACGATGTCTGTGTTATCGGAGGAGAGAGTATTGCCATTGAGACCGCTCTTTTGGCTCCGGAAGGAACGGTTATTGCTGTTGAATATAGTGCTACAGACCGTGATACAATGGAGGAAAATGTAGACCATTTTGGGTTGCAGAATGTAAAAATTATTGACCACGTGGATGAAGAAACAATGCGTGACTGTCCGGTTCCTTCGACGGTATTCATGGTAGCCAGCGCAAGTATGAATCAGGAACTTGAGTATTTTGTTAAGAAGAATCCAAATGTTCATGTTGTCATTTATACGTTGGATTTTCAGGTGGCAGCAGGAGCTGGTGAGATGCTTTCGAAATTGGGAATTCAGGATGTGGAGACAATTCAGATTGCGGTTTCCAGATTGTCTGCAAATCATTCCTTTAAACAGCAGCCGGCTCCTTGGATAATTACGGGTAGAGGAGAATAAGTTCTATGATATTACAAGAAGGAAAAAAGAAAAACAGCTACATTATTGAGGGGCTTTTCCTTCCGCTTCAAACGGAGAAAAGATTGGAAGCACTTGGCATGACGAAGGGAACACCGGTGGAAGTTTTAAACCGGAAGCGAAGTGGAACGATGATTGTGCGTGTGCGAGGAACGCGTTTTGCATTAGGCAGGGGGATAACTGGGAAAATTGAAGTCGCGGAGGATAAAAAACAATGAGTCAAAATTTGGTGGTTGGTTTTATTGGCAATCCAAATTGTGGAAAAACAACGTTGTTTAACGCTTTTACCGGTGCCAATTTAAAGGTGGCAAACTGGCCTGGTGTAACGGTTGAGAAAGTAGAGGGTGCGCTAAAATACCATAATAATACATATCGGCTTGTAGATTTGCCGGGAACATACAGTCTTACTTCTTATACGATGGAGGAACAAGTGAGCAGACAGTATATTCTAAGTGATGAGGTTGATGTTATTGTGGATGTGGCAGATGCATCTTCACTGGAACGAAATTTGTATTTGACGCTGCAGCTTTTAGAGCTTGGAAAGCCGGTTGTGTTAGCGTTAAATATGATGGATATTGTGGAAAAGCGTGGAATGGAAATTGATTTGCATCGTCTGCCGGAGATGCTTGGAATTCCGGTTATTCCTGTGTCTGCCAGAAAACGTACCGGACTTGAAATTCTGATGCATGCTGTGTCGCATCACAAGGATGCGGTTATGCCGGATAAACTCGTTCATCATCATACAATGCCATCACATCACAAACATGCCCAAAGAAAGTAAGCATATACATAATCATCACAAAGAATATGCAGTTGTATATAGTGATGAAATTGAAGATAAGATTGATAGTATTTCGGATGCTTTGCAGAAACGGTATCCCGAAATAATTCATGTACGATGGTGTGCAATTAAACTCTTAGAAGGAGATAAAGAAATTTCTGAAAAATATCCGGTTGATTTGCCACAAGTGCTTGACCGCAGTTATGAAACAGAAATTATTAACCAGAAATATGAATTCATTGAAGAAATTGTTCAGGAAGTGTTGGTAAACAAAGAGGAGAAGGCGCAGTCAACGGATAAAGCTGACCGTATTTTGACTCATCCGATTTTCGGAATTCCGATTTTTTTAGGGATTATGGCACTTGTATTTCTGCTGACCTTTACGGTGGGAGATTTTATATCCGGGTACTTTGAATTGGCAGTAGAATGGTTAAGTGGATTTATTTCAAACGCATTGGCAGCATGGCAGGTTAATCCGGCGGTTACATCGCTTTTTGTAGATGGAATTATAGCTGGTGTAGGTGGTATATTGACATTTTTGCCTAATATTTTTATTTTGTTTTTGGCACTTGCTTTTTTGGAAGATAGCGGATACATGGCAAGAGTGGCTTATGTTATGGACGGCATTATGGGGCGGATTGGGTTATCCGGCCGTGCCTTTATTCCGATGATTCTCGGATTTGGGTGTTCGGTGCCGGCAGTCATGGCGTCAAGGGCATTAGAAGATAACAAGGATCGTATGAAAACAATGTTAGTCACGCCTTTTATGTCATGCAGCGCAAGGCTTCCAATTTACATTTTGTTTTCGCAGATGTTTTTTGGAAAACATGCAATGATAGCAGCTTACTCAATGTATGTCATTGGGTTAGTTGTTGCTGTTTTTGTTGCTTTTATTCTTCATATTGCAGATAAAAAAGAAGCAAATGGAATGCTTATTATTGAATTACCGGAGTATAAAGCACCAAGTGCCCGTACGATTTGGATTTATGTTTGGGAGAAAGTAAAAGATTATTTGACGAAGGCCGGAACCGTAATTTTCCTTGCTTCTATTGCTATGTGGCTTCTTTTAAATTTTGGAATACATGGTTACACAAATGAGATGTCGGAAAGTTTTGGAGCAGCAATCGGACATTTTATCGTGCCTGTGTTAAAACCGATTGGTCTTGGTTACTGGCAGATAGCCGTGGCCTTGATTGCCGGAATATCGGCAAAGGAAGTTGTTGTATCAAGTTGTGCTGTTTTGTTTGGAATAGCAAATGTAAATTCGGCAGCCGGTATGGGAGCGCTGCATCAGGCACTTGGTGCGGCCGGATTTGGTATGGTAAATGCCTATTGTCTTATGATTTTTTGCCTGCTGTATATCCCTTGTTTTGCTACGCTGGCAACGATTCGTAAGGAAAGCGGAAGTATTAAATTTATGTTTTTAGCAGCTGGATTTCAGCTTTAAATTGACCAATTTTAAAAATATCGCCTAATCCCATAGCGTATTTCAGGTTTTTTAGTACATTTTTAGATAAAGTTTCCTTTACACTTGGTAGTAAACGTCGTATAATTTGAGTGTAAAATATAGCGTTTTTCTTATAAGGAAAATTTATATGCTATCAAGGAGGATTTATATGCAGAAGAAGCAGGCAAAAGTTTTTGCAGGATTGTTAAGTATGTCCTTAGCTGTTTCCCTTATGACACCGTTGCAAGGTGTTTCCGGTCAAGCAGCAAGAAGAAAAATTGCACTGTCCCAAAAGAGTGTTACGATGAAAGTGGGACAGAAGAAGACAATTCGTATCAAAAACGCAAAAGGAAAGCGTATCAAATGGAGTATTAAGAAAAAAAGCATTGCAAGTTACAAAAAGAGCGGTAAGTATGCTGTAAAACTGACCGCAAAGAAAAAGGGAACAACGACCCTTACCTGCAAGGTGAAAAATGGCAAGTGGAAGAGTTACAGGTGTAAAGTTAAAGTCAAAAAGGCTACGCTTGTCCGTACGCCGGTGGCAACAAATGGTGTCGTAAAAACAACGGAAAAACCGAGTCCTACTGCGGTAGTTACGATGCCTTCTGTTCCTACACAAACTCCGACGGATGGACAGGATAAACCGCAGGAGCCAGAAAAAACACCAACGGTAAAACCGACAGCAACACCAACGGCAAAGCCAACAGCAACACCAACAGCAACACCGGCAGGTGAATTTGCAGAAAAAACGTATTTGTCTACCGGTTTTGAAGACGGAACGGATGGATTTACCGGACGTGGAGCAGCAAAAGTAGCAGTGGCTTCCGGCGGAAGAAGTGGAAATTGTCTTTCTGTAACCGGACGTACGAGCACATGGAACGGAGCTGAATTGAATGTAACGGATTCGATTGTGAAGGGTGCAACGTATTCGATTTCGGTATGGGTTAAACAGACAACCAGTTCAGATCAAACTATTAAGTTATCAGCGAACCTTACGGTTTCCGGTCAGGATAGTTATCCGGCAATCAAGGAAGAAACAACATTGAAATCCGGTGTTTGGACTAAAATTGAGGGTACTTATGAGGTTCCGGAGTCATTTTCTAAATTAACATTTTATGTCGAGGGACCATCCGGTAATTTTGATTTTCTTGTGGATGATCTTACCATTACACAGACAACAGCGGGAAAAGAACCATTTAATCCGGAAGGACTTACGAGTATCAAGGATACTTACAGTGGAATTTTTGAACGCATGGGTAATGTAGTAAGTTACAATACTTCATGGAATAATGGTTATCAGATGCAGAATGATGATACGATGAAGTTTGTGAAACATCATTTTAACAGTTACACATTGGAAAATGAGTTAAAACCTGCACAGATTTTGTCTGACTGGAGTGGTACGATTTCTGTGAGCGAAGCGAAAAAACTTGGTTATGTGATTCCGGATGGTTACACCGAATCGACGGTTGGCAAGTTGAATTTTGACAGTGTGGACAAAATTCTTGAGATTGCCAATCAGTATGGACTTCAGATGCGTGGACATGTGATGCAGTGGCATCAGCAGACATCAACGCGTTTCTTCAAGGAAGGATATAGCAGCAGTGGCGCTAATGTCTCGAAAGAAGTGATGGACAAACGACTTGAATTTTATATCCGTTCTGTAATGAAACATGTCATGGATAAGGAAAAGAGTTTGACCGGTAAGGCAGGCTCCCTTGTTTATTGCTGGGACATTACGAATGAGTATACACACCGCACAAATGATCCGGCAGCTACTTCCTGGATGGATGTTTATGGTGACATGGGCTTGAAACCAACCTATGTGAAAAAGGCTTACGAAGTAGCTTATGATGAGTTGAAACAGTACGGTCTGCAGAAAGATATTACGTTGTTCTATAATGATTACAATGAATATGATGTTGCGGATGAAATTGTAGAACTCATCAATTACATTAATGAAGGAGAAGAAGCAAAAATTTGCGGTGGAATCGGTATGCAGAGCCATATTACTGTGAATTATCCGTCTCTTGAAAAATATGGAACAGCAGTGGATAAGTTTTTGGCAACCGGACTTCAGGTTCAGGTTACAGAATTGGATATCGGAATCGAAGATGGACAGACAGAAGAGGATCTGGCAAATCATTATTCCGATATTATGAAACTGCTTATTTCCAAACAGGAAAATCGTGATAAATCCGTAAATGCCCGCGGAATCACAGGTGTTACGGTATGGGGACTCTATGATGCGATTTCATGGAGAAAACCTACTTCATGTCTGTTATTTGGAGAAAGTTTAGAAGATCCAAAACCAGCTTTTTATTCTTTCTTAGAGGCTGCGACAAAATAATAGCAATTACGACAGTTTTATAACCGCTTTGACAGTGATTATGGAAAGTGCAGTTTGAATATGATAGAATAAATCCAATTTATGAAATTGCGAAAGGAGATTTATACATATGAAATATTCAATTGAAGGAGCACCGTTGCCGGTAGTTATTTGTGATTTGGAGGCAGGCGAGTCCATGATTACGGAAAAAGGAGCTATGTCTTGGATGACGCCAAACATGAAGATGGAGACATCCGGCGGCGGAATGGGAAAAATGATTGGTCGTATGTTCAGCGGGGAAAATATGTTCCAGAACCGTTATACAGCAGAAGGCGGAGCCGGACAGATTGCTTATGCTTCCAGTTTTCCGGGGTCGATTTTGGCATTTGAAATTGGAAATGGAAATGAGATAATTGCACAGAAGAGCGCATTTCTTGCTTCTACGGATGGAGTGACATTATCGGTTGCATTCCAGAAAAAATTAGGTGGCGGTCTGTTTGGTGGCGAAGGTTTTATTATGCAGAGACTTTCCGGCAATGGTACGGCTTTTGTAGAAATTGATGGTTATGTAAAGGAATATGAGCTGGCAGCAGGGCAGCAGATGATTATTGATACCGGCTACTTAGCTGCGATGGATGCAACCTGTACGATGGATATTACAACCGTTAAGGGACTGAAAAATAAAGTGCTTGGTGGAGAAGGATTCTTTAACACCGTAGTGACCGGTCCCGGTAAGATTTATCTGCAGTCGATGCCGATTAACCAGATGGCAGGTGTTCTGCAACCATTTTTATCAACAAACAAATAATCCTTTTACAAAGGAAGAATCTCTTGCTATAATGGACATGAAAATGTGATAAAGGAGATGATTCCGGATGTTAAAGACGGTATTAAAGATTGACGGTATGATGTGTGGCATGTGCGAATCTCACATGAATGATTTGATTCGCAAGCATTGTAAGGTGAAGAAAGTTTCTTCCTCTGCAAAAAAAGGAGAAACTGTTGTAATCAGCGAGGAAGCGTTAGATATTCCTATGCTGGAAAAGGAAATTAAAGAAATTGGTTATGAATTAGTTTCCCATACAAGTGAGCCTTATGAGAAAAAAGGATTGTTCCGTCGATAAGAATTACTCGATTTTGTCTCCGATTACGGTATGCAGTGTGTGTTCCGTAATCGGAGTTTTTTTATTGGTAAAAGACCGGTAATCTGAAGGAGAAAATCCGGTTTGTCGTTTGAATAATTTGGAAAAAGTAAATGAGTCATTGTAGCCAACGCAGTAAGCGATGTGTTGAATGGAAAGTTCATTTTCTTCTAACAACTGTTTGGCCTGATTTATGCGATACTGCGCTAAATATTCCTGCGGGGTATAACCGGTGGCATGCTTAAATAACCGCGTAAGATACGAACGGTTTAGTCCACAGTAATCGGCGATATCCTGAATACGAATCGGGTCAGAATACTTTTGCCGGATAAATTGAATGGTTGTTTGAATGTAAGTTAAAGAGTCAGTTCGCTTTTTTTGTGGCTTATTTTTGAGGTTCGCTGCATGAATCATGTGCTGAAATAATTCGTATACTTTTCCGATGCAAGCGTACTCATCTCCGTAATTTGTTAAGATGTGTCTTATACAGTCTTCCGCTTTTTTGGCTTCCTGATGCAGAGAGAGAATGGGAGATTTGTCCGATAATCCACAATTATTCAGCATTTCTTTGATTTTAAATCCGTCAAATTGAATCCAGATGTAGTTCCATGGATGGTTTTCGTCTGCTTCATAGTAAGATGCAGTATGAGCCGGTATAACGAAGATATCGTGTTCTTTAATTGCAAATTCGTGATTGTTAATGCGCAAAATTCCTTCACCGCTTACGACATAATGCAGAATATATAATTTGCGGATAATTGGACCATATCCGTAAGATGGGTCACATTTTTGACATCCGACCTCATACAGATTGACATCATCGTAGGATGAATAATTTACCAGATATACTTCGTCAAATGTTTTTGCAGCCATGAATATTCCCCCTTTTGCTTGATTTTACCATGTTACTCCTTCTTGTGTCAAAGAAAATTGGTAACATTTTTCCAAAACAAGGTCACGAAATGACATGGCGATAACGGGGGGATTGTTGTACGCTTAAGTTACTAAAAATGATAAGGGGGACCGAGAAATGCAATTTAAAGAGTGTTATCAAAATCCGTTTATTGAGGAGCGTGCCGATCCATACATTACATTGGGACCGGATGGATTTTATTATTTCACCGCTTCTTATCCAATGAAAAGTGCAGACGACAAGGATGGATATGACCGTGTGATTTTGCGGCGGGCAAAAGATATTTCAGAACTTGCATCGGTAGAAGAAATTACCATCTGGAAAGTGGCAGATACAACATTAACACATCGTTTTATCTGGGCGCCGGAACTGCATTATATCGCAGGACGCTGGTATGTGTTTTATGCCGGAAGTGAGGACAAGGAAAATAACTGGGCATTTGACTGTCACGTTCTTGTCTGCGACAGCGATGATCCATATACCGGAACTTGGAGTGAAAAGGGAAAATTCCAAAAGCGGGAGGACGATGATTTTTCTTTCACCGGCTTTTCCTTGGATATGACTTATTTTGAAGATGGTGAACGCTCTTATGTGATTTGGGCGCAGCATAGTCCGGAGAAAATTTCCTGCCTGTATTTGGGAGAGGTTAATCGCGAGGAGCCGTGGAAATTAATTTCGCTTCCGATGCTTTAACCGAGCCGGAGAATGACTGGGAAAAAGTCCGCTATGCCG
>ERZ779729.1638-NODE-1638-length-15290-cov-6.890712_pt1 | contig 15290 bp, 10 predicted proteins | sample MGYA00511072_ERZ779729 | MGnify/ENA primary metagenome ERZ779729 (study PRJEB29588, sample SAMEA2156675) | human gut metagenome | biome: human gut; feature: human-associated habitat; material: faeces | place: Denmark | collected 2008/2010 ...
GGCTGCTTGAACTGGCTGCCCTTGACGGTGTTGTCCTGCATATCCTTCTTCTCGGCGACCTTGGCCACGCAGTAGTCGAACACATCCTGCTGAGGCAGCTCGCCCTCCTGGGCCACCATGGACAGAGCGTTCACGGGGCAGGCGCCGATGCACACGCCGCAGCCCATGCAGTCCAGAGGACTGATGGCCATGGTGAACTGATAGGTGCCCTTGCCCTTGCCGGCCTTGACGTCCACGATCTTGGCGGCCTCGGGAGCGTTCTTGGCCTCCTCGGCGGTCAGAGCGAAGGGACGGATGGTGGCGTGGGGGCAGACATAGGCGCACTGGTTGCACTGGATGCACTTGGCGGCGTCCCAGGTGGGGACGGACACGGCCACGCCGCGCTTCTCATAGGCGGAGGCGCCCAGCTCGAACTGGCCGTCCACATGATCGGCAAAGGCGGAGACGGGCAGACTGTCGCCGTCCATCTTGCCCACGGGCTCCAGGATCTCCTTGACCATCTTCACAAGCTCCGGCTTACCCTCCAGCTGCTTGTGCTCGGTCTCGTCCACGGCGTCGGCCCACTCGGCGGGCACATCGATCTTCTTATAGGCGGTGGCGCCCAGGTCGATGGCCTTGTAGTTCATATCCACCACGTCCTGGCCCTTCTTCAGGTAGGAGGCCTTGGCCTTCTCCTTCATGAAGCGGATGGCGTCCTCCTCGGGCATGACCTTGGCCAGGGAGAAGAATGCGGACTGCAGGATGGTGTTGTTGCGCTTGCCCATACCGATCTCGATGGCCAGGTCAATGGCGTCGATGGTATACAGCTGGATGTTGTTGCGGGCGATATAGCGCTTGGCATCGGCCTTCAGGTGATGGTTCAGCTCATCGAAGTCCCACTGGCAGTTGATCATGAACACGCCGCCGGGCTTGACGTCGTTGACCATCTTGAAGCCCTTGGTGATGTAGCTGGGGTTGTGGCAGGCCACGAAGTCGGCCTTGTTGATGTAGTACGGGGAACGGATGGGGTGATCGCCGAAGCGCAGATGGCTGATGGTCACACCGCCGGTCTTCTTGGAGTCATACTGGAAGTATGCCTGCACGTACTTGTCGGTGTGGTCGCCGATGATCTTGATGGAGTTCTTGTTGGCGCCCACGGTGCCGTCGCCGCCCAGGCCCCAGAACTTGCACTCGATGGTGCCGGGAGCAGCGGTGTTGGGACAGTTCTTGTCCTCGGGCAGGGACAGGTTGGTCACATCGTCCACGATGCCGATGGTGAACTGGCGCTTCATCTCGTCGCGCTTGAGCTCGTCATACACGGCGAACACGGAGGCAGGAGGCGTATCCTTGCTGCCCAGACCGTAACGGCCGCCGATGACCTGGATGTCGTTGCGTCCGGCGTTGGCCAGAGCGGTGACCACATCCTGATACAGGGGCTCGCCCAGAGCGCCGGGCTCCTTGGTGCGGTCCAGAACGGCGATCTTCTTGACGGAGGCGGGAATGGCCTCGATGAGCTTCTCGGGAGCGAAGGGGCGGAACAGGCGGACCTTCACCAGGCCGACCTTCTCGCCGTGGGCGTTCAGATAGTCGATGACTTCCTCGGCCACATCGCAGATGGAGCCCATGGCCACGATGACCCGGTCGGCATCCTCAGCGCCGTAGTAGTTGAACAGGCCATAGTTGGTGCCCAGCTTGGCGTTGATCTTGTCCATGTACTTCTCCACCACGGCGGGCAGAGCGGCATAGTACTTGTTGCAGGCCTCGCGGTGCTGGAAGAAGATATCGCCATTCTCATGGCTGCCGCGCATATGGGGATGCTCGGGATTCAGGGCGTGCTGACGGAACTCCTTCACGGCGTCCATGTCGCACATATCCTTCAGATCCTCGTAATCCCACACGGCGATCTTCTGGATCTCGTGGCTGGTACGGAAGCCGTCAAAGAAGTTGATGAAGGGGACCTTCCCCTCCAGAGCGGCCAGGTGGGCCACAGGGGACAGATCCATGACCTCCTGCACGTTGCCCTCGCACAGCATGGCAAAGCCGGTCTGGCGGCAGGCCATCACGTCGGAGTGGTCGCCGAAGATGTTCAACGCCTGGGTGGACACGGTACGGGCGGAGACATGGAACACGGCGGGCAGCTGCTCGGCTGCGATCTTGTACATGTTGGGGATCATCAGCAGCAGGCCCTGGGATGCGGTGTAGGTGGTGGTCAGGGCGCCTGCGCCCAGAGAACCGTGAACCGCGCCGGCAGCGCCGGCCTCAGACTGCATCTCCACCACCTTGACCTGGGTGCCGAAGATGTTCTTCAGCCCGTTGGCGGACCACTGGTCCACAAAGTCGGCCATAGGGGACGACGGGGTGATGGGGTAGATGGCCGCAACCTCAGAGAACGCGTAGGACACGTGCGCCGCAGCGTTGTTGCCATCCATGGACTTCATTTTTCTTACCATAAATGAACCTCCTCATAAAAACATTTCGCGGATTTCTCAACGAAACACCATACATTGTGTATATTACCACAATGTCTCTTTTTTGTAAACGGAAAAATCAGCCTTTTTCACGGATTAAGGCTTTTTCTTCATCGTGCACAAAAATTCTCACGCCAACCGGGAAGTTTTTTTGGCAATGTATTTCAAAACGGCGGGATATGTGCTAAAATACAGATGAAACATATCAGAAAGCAACATGAGACTGTCGAAAAAAATTGGAAATCTTCCGCCATCGGAAAGGAAGATCGTTACGAAAGAAACCCATCAGGGGTGTCTTTCGTTTGCAATCACAGGTTTTTCAGAACTTATTAGGTTCTGAAAAACCGCACGCAACTTGTCAAAAAGCCATTTTTGACAAGCTGCGCAGAACAGGCGCATTTTTTGTGAGAGGATGTGAAGGGGCATGGTGGTAACGGTACGGTCCCTGGGCCTCAGCGGCATCAGCGGATACGAGGTGTCGGTGGAGTGCTTTTTGTCCGGGGGACTGCCCGCCTTCGATGTGGTGGGCCTGCCGGACGCGGCGGTGCGGGAATCCCGGGAGCGGGTCCGGGCCGCCATCAAGGCCTGCGGGGCCAAATTCCCTGTCAGCCGCATCACCGTGAACCTGGCCCCGGCGGGCCAGCGCAAGGAGGGGACGGTGTATGACCTGCCCATTCTGCTGGGCATCCTGACAGCGGCGGAGGAGCTGAAGCCCCTGCCCGCCGACGCGGCGTTTCTGGGGGAGCTGAGCCTTACCGGCGCGCTGCGTCCGGTGACGGGGGTGCTGCCCATGGCCCTGTGCGCCGCCCGGATGGGCATCCGCCAGCTGTTTGTCCCGGCCCAGAACGCCCCGGAGGCCACCCTGGCCCAGGGAATCACCGTCTATCCGGTGGAAAACATCGCCCAGCTGGTGGCCCACCTTACCGGTGATGCGCCCATCCGGCCCCAGACCCCCTGGACCCCCTCGCCGGTGTCCCAGGCCCTGCCGGACTTTGCCGACGTCATGGGCCAGGAAAACGTAAAGCGGGCCCTGGAGGTAGCCGCCGCCGGGGGCCACAATGTGCTGCTGATCGGCTCCCCCGGCTCCGGCAAGTCCATGCTGGCCCGGCGGCTGCCGTCCATTCTGCCGGATATGACCCGGCAGGAGTCCCTGCAAACCACGGAGGTATACTCCGTGGCGGGGATGACGGACCCGTCCCACCCCCTGGTGACCCGGCGGCCCTTCCGCAGCCCCCACCATACAGCCTCTCCCGTGTCCCTGTCCGGCGGCGGCACCGTGCCCCGGCCCGGGGAGATCTCCCTGGCCCACAACGGCATCCTGTTTCTGGACGAGCTGCCGGAGTTCGACAAAACCGCCCTGGAGACCCTGCGCCAGCCCCTGGAGGACGGGGTGGTCACCATCACCCGGGTGTCCGGGTCCCTGACCCTGCCCAGCCGGTTCATGCTGGTGTGTGCCATGAACCCCTGCCGCTGCGGGTGGTACGGCCACCCCTCCGGCCGCTGCACCTGCTCGGAAAGCCAGGTGGAGAGCTATATGCGCCGCATTTCCGGCCCCCTGCTGGACCGCATTGATATGCACATCGAGGTGCCGTCGGTGGAGTACGAGGCCATGCGCCGCAAGGAAAAGCCGGAGACCTCAGCTCAGGTCCGCGCCCGGGTCAACGCCGCCCGGGAGCTTCAGAAGCAGCGCTTTTCCGGCACCGGCGTCAGCTGCAACGCCTATATGACCCCGGCCATGATCGGGCAGTACTGCCTGCTGGACGCCGCCGGGGAGCGGCTGTTGAAGGGGGTTTTCGACCGGCGGGGCCTCACCGGCCGCAGCCACGACCGCATTCTCCGCATGGCCCGGACCATCGCCGACCTGGACGCCAGCCCGGATATCCAGGCCGCCCATCTGGCCGAGGCCATCCAGTATCGCAGCAGCACCCTGTTGAAATAGTCCCCCCGGTGGGTTATAATAACTGGAAACCATATACAAGGAGAAACGATCCCATGCACGAGATGATCCTGTGCAAGCTGGGCGAGGTGGTCCTGAAGGGCCTGAACCGCCGCAGCTTTGAAATGAAGCTAATGGGCAATATCCGCCGCCGCACCGGCCGGTTCGGCAAGTTCCGGGTGTACTCCAAGCAGAGCACCATCTATGTGGAGCCTGCGGAGGAGACCTGCGACCTGGCCGGGGCCTATGCCGCCTGCAAGCAGGTTTTCGGCATCATCGCCGTGGCCCGGGCCCTGCCCTGTGCCAAGGAAAAGGAGGCCATTCTGGACACCGCCAAGACCTATCTGAGCAGCGCCCTGACAGCGGCCCGGAGCTTCAAGGTGGAGAGCAAGCGGGCAGACAAGACCTTCCCCATGACCTCCATCCAGCTGAGCCAGTGGGTAGGCGGCCACTTGCACGAGGCCTTCCCCCACCTGACGGTGGACGTTCACCACCCGGAGCTGACGGTGTATGTGGAGGTCCGGGAGGAGGCGGCGTATGTCCACGCCCCGGCGGAGCCTGCCGCCGGCGGCCTGCCCATCGGCATGGGCGGCCGGGCCGTGAGCCTGCTGTCCGGCGGCATCGACTCGCCGGTGGCCAGCTACATGATCGCCAAGCGGGGCGTGGAGCTGGAGATGATCCATTTTGCCTCGCCCCCCTATACCAGTGAGCAGGCCCGGGAGAAGGTTCTTCAGCTGGCCCGGGAGCTGGTGCCCTGGTGCGGGCGGCTGAATGTCACCATCATCCCCTTTGCCGAGATTCAGGAGGAGATTCGCCGCAATTGCCCGGAGGATCATTTCACCCTGATTATGCGCCGGTTCATGATGCGCCTGGCGGATGCCCTGGCCAAGGACCTGAACTGCCGTGCCCTGGTCACCGGCGAGAGCCTGGGCCAGGTGGCCAGCCAGACCATGGATGCCCTAGCCGTCAGCGGCGACGTGACGGACCTGCCGGTGCTGCGGCCCGTCATCGGCATGGACAAGGAGGAGATCGTCCGCATTGCCCGTCACATCGGCACCTTTGAGACCTCCATCCTGCCCTATGAGGACTGCTGCACCGTGTTCACCCCCCGCCATCCCAAAACCCGCCCCCATGTGGAGGAGGTCCGGGAGATGGAGCAGGCCCTGGACGTGGACGGTCTGGTCCGCCGGGCCATGGACGGTCGGGAAGTGGTAAAGCTCCGCTGAGCCGTTTTAACCCCAACGAAAAGGATGTGATACCATGCCCCATCAGGCGGAGATCATCGCCGTGGGCACCGAGCTGCTTTTGGGCAATATTGCCAACACCAACGCGCAGTTTCTGTCGCAGCTGCTGGCCTCGGCCGGGGTCAACGTGCTGTACCACACCGCCGTGGGGGACAACCCCCAGCGTCTGCGCCAGGCGGTGGAGATCGCCCGGGGCCGCTGTGACCTGCTGGTGTTCACCGGCGGCTTAGGCCCCACCTATGACGACATGACCAAGGAGACCGTGGCCGGCGTGTTCGGCCTGGCCCTGGAATACCACCCGGAGGTCATGGAGGAAATTCAGCAATATTTTGACCGTGTGTTCCACCGTCCCATGCCCGCCTGCAACCGGCAGCAGGCTATGCTGCCCCAGGGCTGCACGGTGCTGCACAACCCGGTGGGCACCGCCCCGGGCTGCATGTTCACGGCGGGCGGCGTCACGGCGGTGTTGCTGCCGGGGGTGCCCCACGAGTGCCGCTATCTGACGGAGCACGCGGTGCTGCCCTGGCTCCGGGGCCAGAGCGGCGGCGTTATCCGCAGCCGCGACCTGCATGTGTTCGGTCTGACGGAGCCCCAGGTCCAGGAGCTGCTGGGCGACCTGATGGACAGCGCGCAGAACCCCTCCCTGGCCCCCTACGCCAAGCCCGGCGAGGTGATGCTGCGGCTGACGGCCAAGGGCGGCAGCGACGACGACTGCCAGGAGCGCATGGCCCCTCTGTTCCGGGACGTCCGCTCCCGGCTGGGAAACTATCTGTACGGCGTGGACGTTTCCTCCCTGGAGGAGGTGGTCCTGACCCGGCTGCGGCAGCAGGGGCTGACTCTCTCCACCGCAGAGAGCTGCACCGGCGGCCTCATCGCCAAGCGGCTGACAGACGTGGCCGGAGCCTCCGCCGCGTTTCTGGGCGGCGTGGTGTCCTATACCAACGGCGTGAAGGCCGGGGTGCTGTGCGTGCCCCGGGACCTGCGGGACCGATACGGGGCGGTGTCCGCGCCGGTGGCCCGGGCCATGGCGGAGGGCGTCCGGCGGCTTACCGGCAGCGACCTTTCGGTGTCCGTCACCGGCCTGGCCGGGCCTGACGGCGACGACCGGGGAAACCCCGTGGGTACGGTATATCTGGGCCTGAGCCTGCCGGGGGAGACCCTGGTGCGGCGGCTGGCCCTGGGCGGCGACCGGCCCCGCATCCGGCTTCTGGCCGCCAGCAGCGCACTGGATATCATACGCAGACACCTTTGTGATCTGCCCATAGAACAGGAATAGGAGAAAAAATAACATGGCAGCAAACCCGATGAACAACAAGAACCTGGGCCGGACCCACAGCAAGGAGCTGGCCAAAAACAACCGCGGCAAGCGCACCCGGAAAAACAGCGACTATCAGACTGCCGCCACCGCCGCCCGCCAGGCCCAGGCCCAGAGCCAGGCCGCCCAGAAGGCCCCCTGGCCCACCAAGGTCAAGGTCACCCTGGGCATCATGTTCGGCGTGCTGGTGGCGTGCCTGGTGGTGCGGCTGGCGGTCCCCTCCCTGCAGGAAAACCAGATCCTCAACAGCGCCACCACCCTGCTGCTGGGTCTTTCCTGCGGCGCGCTGTATCTGATCCGCAAGGACTACCCTGCCCCCAAGCCCTCGAAGCTGGACGGCGTGGTCAACGCCGTTCTGATCGTGTTCGCCCTGGTATACGGCCTTCTGGGCGTCTGGGGCCTTCTGCAGCTGTTCGCGTAAAATTGTCCCGCCCTGTCCCGCCTTTGTCCCGGGAATTTCCCGTTGACAACCGGGACAGGGCGTGCTATATTGAGGGATAACAAAAGGCGTTGACGAGGAAGCCGCCTGCGGCAGGCAGCAGAGAGGGGCCCATCTTGGTGCAAGGGTCCCGGCTGAAAGCAGGATGCGTACCGCCTCCGAGCCGTCCGCCCAACGGGCCATGGCCCCAGTAGGCCGGACCGGGCCCTCCCGTTACAGAGGAGCTACGAGCGACGGGACCCGTGTCCCGTAAGCAGGGTGGAACCGTGGAGTAATGCCGATTACCTCACCCCTGAATCACTGTCAGGGGTGGGGATTTTTATTTTCCCGACCCCAATATCAAGGAGGAATCATCATGAGCGAAGAAAACAAGTACACCTTTGAAAACGAGGAATACCGCCGGACCTATTGGCACACCTGCTCCCACGTCCTGGCCCAGGCCGTCAAGCGCCTGCATCCGGAGGTGAAGCTGGCCATCGGCCCGTCCATCGAAAACGGCTTTTATTACGATCTGGACGCGCCCTTTGCCTTCACCCCCGAGGATCTGGCCGAGATCGAGGGCGAAATGCGCAAGATCTGCAAGGAGAAGCTGAAGCTGGAGCGCTTTGAGCTGCCCCGGGAGGAGGCCCTGCAATATATGGAGGAGCGGCAGGAGCCCTACAAGGTGGAGCTGATCAACGACCTGCCCGCCGACGCCCACATCTCCTTCTATAAGCAGGGAGAGTTCGTGGACCTGTGCGCCGGTCCCCACCTGGATTCCACCGGCCGCATCAAGGGCAACGCCATCAAGCTGACCGCCTGCAACGCCGCCTATTGGCGGGGCGACAGCAATCGCCAGACCCTGCAGCGGATCTATGGCGTGGCCTTCCCCAAGAAGGAGGAGCTGGACGCCTATCTGGAGCGCATTGAGGAGGCCAAGCGCCGCGACCACCGCAAGCTGGGCAAGGAACTGGGCCTGTTCATGATGACCGAGGAGGGCCCGGGCTTCCCGTTCTTCCTGCCCAAGGGCATGGTGCTGAAAAACACCCTGCTGGACTATTGGCGGCAGTGCCACAAGCGCTACGGCTATGTGGAGATCTCCACGCCCATCATCCTCAACCAGGAGCTCTGGCACCGCAGCGGCCACTGGGATCACTACAAGGACAATATGTACACCACCGTCATCGACGGCGAGGATTACGCCATTAAGCCCATGAACTGCCCCGGCGGCATGCTGGTTTATAAGAGCGAGCCCCATTCCTACCGCGACCTGCCCCTGCGCATGGCGGAGCTGGGCCTGGTCCACCGCCACGAGATGTCCGGCGCGCTGCACGGCCTGTTCCGCGTCCGCTGCTTCACCCAGGACGACGCCCACATCTTCATGACCCCCGACCAGATGAAGGACGAGATCAAGAACGTCGTGAAGCTGTTTGACGAAATTTACTCCACCTTCGGCCTGACCTATCAGATCGAGCTGTCCACCATGCCCGAGGACCACATGGGCGACGAGAAGGACTGGAAGTTCGCCGAGGATACCCTGCAGGCGGCCATCACCGAAATGGGCAAGGACTTCATCATCAACGCCGGTGACGGCGCGTTCTATGGCCCGAAGCTGGACTTCCATCTGGCCGATTCCCTGGGCCGGACCTGGCAGTGCGGCACCATCCAGCTGGACTTCCAGATGCCCGAGCGCTTCGACCTGGAGTATGTGGGCGAGGACGGCGAGAAGCACCGCCCCGTCATGATCCACCGGGCGCTGCTGGGCTCCATCGAGCGCTTCATCGGCGTCATCACCGAGCACTTTGCCGGCGCCTTCCCGGCATGGCTGTCCCCGGTGCAGGTCAAGCTCCTGCCCGTTACCGACCGGGCCATGGACTACGCCAAAAACGTCGCCGCCCAGCTGGACAGCCAGGGCTTCCGGGTGGAGGTGGACGGCCGCAACGAGAAGATCGGCAAGAAGATCCGGGAGGCCACCCTGGAGAAGATCCCCTTCATGCTGGTGGTGGGCGACCGGGATATGGAGGCGGGCACCGTGTCCGTCCGCACCCGCACCGGCGAGGACCTGGGGGCCATGTCCCTGGCGGACTTCGCCGCCAAGCTCCACGAGATCGTGGACTCCAAGGCAAGACAGTAAAAAAAGAACCCTTTTTCTCCGCCGCCCGGGGCTTCCCGGGCGGCAGAGCTGTTGCCTGCAAGGAGGCAACCGGTCCGGAAAATTTGCGGATTTTGTGATTTAGCCCTTGACATTCTCACAGATTTTGTTATAATAATCCATGCTGTTGTCGCATCGGAATATATGCAGTGGTATCGAAGTGGTCATAACGAGCACGACTGGAAATCGTGTTGTCGTCAAAAGCGGCACGAGGGTTCAAATCCCTCCCACTGCGCCAGAGAAACCCCCGGAAAGCGGATGCTTTCCGGGGGTTTGATTTTGCCCGGCCCGGCAAATAAACCATCCCCCGCCCTGCCAATCGGCAAGGCGGGGGATGCGCTGTTCGGGTTATTCGCCGATGGGATCGTCGTCGGAGTCGTCGTGGACCGGCGCGCCGCCGTTGGCAGGCAGCGGGGCGATGAGGGTGCGGTACAGCCGCCGGAAGAACACCAGGGTCACCAGCAGGGAGGCGATCTCCGCCAGGGGATAGCTCCACCAGACCAGATCATCGTTGCCGATGGAATAGCCGTACCGGGCCAGGACATAGGCGATGGGCACCAGAAACACCAGCTGCCGGATGATGGAGGTGGTCATGGAGTACACCGCTTTGCCCAGGGCCTGGAAGGAGCTGCCCAGGGCGATGCAGGCTCCGGCCATGCAGAAGCTCAGGGAGATGATCCGCAGGGCAGGGACGCCCACCTGGAGCATGGTGTCCGTGGCGTCGAAGATCTTCAGCAGAGGCCCGGGAATGGCCCAGAAGATGATCACGCCCAGCACCATGATGCAGGAGGCGTAGATGGTGCTGCGCTTGATGGTCTCCACCATCCGCAGCCGGTTCTGGGCCCCGTAGTTATAGGCCACGATGGGCACCACGCCGTTGTTCAGGCCGAACACCGGCATGAAGATGAAGCTGTTGAGCTTGAAGTAAATGCCGAAGGCCGTGGCCGCCGTCTCCTTGGCGGAGTGGTACGCGATGAGGATCTTGTTCATGCAGAAGGTCATCACCGAGCCGATGGCCACCATGATGACGCTGGGCAGGCCGATGGCGTAGATGTTGCCCACCAGCCGCCAATTGGGCCGGAAGCCCCGGAATTGCAGGTGAATTTCCTCGTTCTTCTTCAGGTTGAAGATCAGGGCCAGGATACAGCCGCAGAACTGGCCGATGACCGTGGCCACCGCCGCGCCGGTAACGCCCATGTCCAGCACGAAGATAAAGATGGGGTCCAGCACGATGTTCACAATGGCGCCCAGACCCTGGGTATACATGGACAGGATGGACCGGCCGGTGCCCTGCAGCAGCCGCTCGAACATGATCTCGCAGAACAGGCCCAGGGAGCCGCAGCAGCAGACCAGCAGATAGTCCGTGCCGTTTTCCACAATGTAGTCGATCTGGGTCTGGGACCGGAAGAAGGGCCCGGCAAACAGCAGCGCCAGCACGGCGCAGATGGCAAAGCCCACCACCGCCAGGAACACGCCGTTGATGGCCACAGCGTTGGCCCGCTCCTGGTCCTTGGCTCCCAGGGCCCGGCCCATCAGGGCGTTAACGCCCACGGCGGTGCCGGTGGCCAGACCGATCATCAGGTTCTGGGCCGGAAACGCCAGGGACACGGCGGTCAGCGCCTGCTCACACACCCGGGACACGAACACGCTGTCCACGATGTTGTACAGGGCCTGCACCAGCATGGAGATGATAATGGGCAGGGACATGTTGATAATCAGCTTGGAAATGGGCATGGTGCCCAGCTTGTTTTCTTTTTCCATGGGACGGTATCCCCTCCTTGATTTCGATTCACAAAAGGATATTGTACCATAGCCTTGGACAAATGAAAACCCCCTGAAAGCCACATTTTCGTCGGCGTTTCAGGGGATTTTTTATTCATTTTGGAAACTTATTTCGCCCGTCGAAACAATTTCTCACTGGGTCACCAGATAGCTGCCGCTGTCGGGGGCGTAGGCGGTCATGGCCACCACCCGGGTGGCGGCGTCGTAGCCTGTGGGCAGGGCCGAGGCGTCCGCCTCCGGCATGACATACACCCGGTCGAAGCAGGCCGTCAGCAGCTCCGGCGTCAGGCCGCTGTCCGCCGTGGGCGTCTCCCGCAGCACCACGGACAGCACCGTGCCCTCCGGCAGCTGCTTTTCCAGAGCCTGGGCGAAGTCCTTCAGCACCGCCGTCCTGTCGGCAGGCAGGTCCAGGGCCGTCTGGTCGCCGCTGGTGGGATACAGGAACCAATCCAGCAGGATCTCGTCAAAGCCCAGCCGGGCGCACTCCTCGGCCAGGTCCGTGATATACCGCAGGGTCTCCGGCTTGGTGGGGTCCAGCCACCGGCGGCCGGAGCCGTCCCGGTACAGGACGCCCTCGGCGGTGCACAGGGCCGCCCGGTCCCCCATGGCGTCGGCGTAGGCGTTGTCGCAGAAGCAGGCAAGCCTTGCCACGGTGTAGCAGTCGCTGTCCAGAATGGTCTGGAGGTTCCGGCTGGTGGCATTGCCGCCGGTGAGGACGCCCTCCGGCAGGGACACCGCCGTGTGATAGGCCACGGAGCCGTCGTACATCTTCACGTTGACGGCCACGGCCTCCCGGCCCGTCAGCAGATAGCCGGGGTCGCCGCCCAGGCAGCCGTAGGGCAGCTCCCAGGCGTGGATGGCGTCCACCTTCTGCCGTTGCGGCTCCTCCCGGGTGATGTCCACGTCATCCGGCACAGGGGCGGGGTCCGGCTGGGGCTTCTCCGGCTCCTTCCGGAACCAGGGCAACTCCAGATGGGCCTTGCCCTCGTCGTCATACACCACGTATTCCTGGGTCAGCAGATAGGCCACCGCCGCGATCAGCACCAGCACCAGCACGATGACCAGCGCCACCTTGCCCCGGGTGTTTCTTCCCCGGTAGCGATGATATCCCTTTGTGGTCATGGAGCGCACCTCCGTTCACGGAAAATTCAGGGCTGGATGCTGTCCAGCTGGCCCACCCGGCGGGCATGGCGTCCGCCCTCGAACTCGGTGTTCAGGAACACCTCCACAATGCGCTTGGCCAGGTTGGGGCCGGTGATGCCCGCGCCCAGGGCCAGCACGTTGGCGTCGTTGTGGCGGCGGGTCATTTCGGCGGACAGGGAGTCCGTGCAGTGGGCGCAGCGGATGCCCTTGACCTTGTTGGCGGCGATGGAAATGCCGATGCCGGTGGTGCAGATGACGATGCCCTTTTCGCATGCGCCGGAGGCCACCAGCCGGGCCACCTTCTCGCCGTAAATGGGATAGTCCACGCTTTCGGTGGAGAAGCAGCCCACGTCCTCAACGTCGATGTCGTGCTCCTCCATCCAGATGAGAATGTCCTGCTTCAGCAGATAGCCGCCGTGATCGCAGCCGATGGCAATTTTCATGATTCGTTCTCCTCTCAGGTGTTCACAGGGCCTGAAACTGCGGCCGGCCCCGTTCAAATGTGGTGAAATGGCGGAAGCCGCAGGTCCGCAGAAGCTCCTGGCGCTGCCGGATGAAGCAGCCCACGTCCTCCGGCCGGTGGGCGTCGCTGCCCAGGGTGATGATCTCGCCGCCCAGACTGCGGTACAGCCGCAGAATTTCCTCCCCCGGCAGGGGCTCGTTTCCCCGGTTGGTGTTGCACTCGATGCCCACCCCCTGGGGAATGATGGTGCGGAAGATCTCCTCCACCCGGTCCATGTGGCGGCGGAAGGTCATGTGCTCCCCGTGCTGCTCGTTGATATACCGCAGGGGCAGGGTCAGGTGGCCCAGCACCTGGAACCGGCCCCACCGGGCCAGGGCCAGCACATCGTCCAGATAGCTGTCGATGACACTATCATAATACGCTTCGCTGCCTTTTTCAATATAGTACAGGTCCATGTTGGCAAACTTTTTTCCGCTCAGGTGCACGGAGCCGATGACAAAGTCCAGCTCCTCCCCGGCCAGAAGCCGGTCCGCCCGGTCGAAGCTCAGCTGGGCCTCTCCCAGCTCCGCCCCCCGCCGCAGGGTGATCCGGTCCCCCCACAGCGCCTGGGCCTCATGGAACTGCCGCCGGGACTCCTCCCAGTCGAAGTCGTCCCGGGGAGCCAGGGTGCCCCAGTGGATGGTGTCCACATGGTCGGTGATGCACAGTTCCCGCAGGCCCTGCCGGACGGCAGCCTCCGCCGCCTGGGCCATGGTCTGGTGCCCGTCCGGGGAGCAGGTGGAATGGACGTGATAGTCTGCAAGATACATGGCTTACTTCTTCTTCCCGAAAAAGCTGCGGTGCTTTTCGTAGTTGCCTTCGCCCAGGGTCTCGCTGAATTTCTTCAGGGCCTCCTTCTGCTCCCGGTTCAGGTCCCGGGGCGTCTCGATGGTGACGGTGACGTACTGGTCGCCCCGGCCCCGGCCGTTGAGGACGGGAATGCCCTTGCCCCGCAGCCGGAACACGGTGCCGGTCTGGGTGCCCTCGGGGATGGTGTATTTCACCCGGCCGTCGATGGTGGGGATCTCCAGCTCCGCGCCCAGCACCGCCTGGGTGAAGGTGATGGGGGCCTCGCAGAACACGGAGGTGCCCTCCCGGCGGAAGATCTCGTGGGGCCGCACCATCACGGTAATCAGCAGGTCGCCGCTGGGGCCGCCGTTGGAGCCTGCGTGGCCCTGGCCCCGCAGGGAGATGGTCTGGCCGTTGTCGATACCGGCGGGGATGTTCACCTGAATGGTCCGGCGCTTGCGAATGCGGCCGCTGCCGTGACAGTCGGGGCAGGGCTGGTGGATGATCTTGCCGGTGCCCCGGCACTTCTGGCAGGGGCCCTGGCTCTGCATGACGCCGAAGGGCGTCCGCTGGGCCTGGGTCACGGTGCCGGTGCCGCGGCAGTCGGGGCACACCTCCGGCGTGGTGCCGTGGGCGCAGCCGTTTCCTTTGCAGGTGGGGCAGGACTCGCTGCGCTCCACCGTCACGGATTTCTCGCAGCCGAAGGCGGCCTCCGTGAAGTCCACGGACACGCTGGCCCGGATGCTCTCGCCCCGGCGGGGTCCGTTGCGCCGCTGCTGGCCGCCGCCGAAGCCGCCGCTGAAGAAGCTGCCGAAAATGTCGCCCAGGTCGCCGAAGTCGAAGCCGCCTGCCCCGTATCCGCCGCCCTGGCCCGCGCCATAGTTGGGGTCCACCCCGGCGAAGCCGAACTGGTCATATTTCTGGCGCTTATCGGGATTGGACAGCACCTCGTTGGCCTCGTTGATCTCCTTGAACTTCTCCTCGGCCTCCTTGTCGCCGGGGTTCATGTCCGGGTGATACTTCCGGGCCAGCTTTTTGTATGCTCTTTTGATCTCGTCCTCGCTGGCGCCCTTTTCAACGCCCAGGACCTCGTAATAATCGCGTTTGTCTGCCATAACGGCCCGCTCCCTTCTCCGGGTGTTTCTCCCTGAACACCACAGGAAGGGACAGGAAGCCCTGCCCCTTTCCGGTGGTGAAATTTCACTTATTTATTCTTGGTGTCGTCGTCATCCACGACCTTGTAGTCGGCGTCGTAATACTGGCCGCCCTGGTCACCCTGGGCGCCGCCCTGCTGGCCGGCCTGGGTGGGGTCGCCCTGGGGCGCCTGCTGCTGATACAGCTTCTCGCTCATCTTGTAGAACAGCTGGGTCAGCTCCTCGGTGGCGGCCTTGATGGCGTCGGTGTCCTCGCCCTTCAGGGTCTCCTTCAGCTTGTCGATACCGGCCTGGATGGGGGCCTTCTCGCTTTCGGGCAGCTTGTCGCCCACCTCGCTGAGGGTCTTTTCGGACTGATAGACCATCTGGTCGGCCTGGTTGCGGACCTCCACCTTCTCCTTGATCTTG
>ERZ779729.1649-NODE-1649-length-15205-cov-3.103762_pt1 | contig 15205 bp, 11 predicted proteins | sample MGYA00511072_ERZ779729 | MGnify/ENA primary metagenome ERZ779729 (study PRJEB29588, sample SAMEA2156675) | human gut metagenome | biome: human gut; feature: human-associated habitat; material: faeces | place: Denmark | collected 2008/2010 ...
CTATGACCAGAAGCAGCAGCTCAAGACCAAGCGGCTGCTGGCGGCACAGCAACACGCGAAAAAGCATTCGTGCCGATGGATACGTCGCTCTTCGAAAAAAGACTGGGCGCTTCCTGCGGAACGCTCGATCCCGCACGCTCGCCGCCCGCACCCGCTCGAGCTACATCGCCGAGCTTTGCTTCGCCCCCCGCATGCGCGTCGAATTCGCCTGAAAGTATGCCGGCAGAGGAAGGCGCCAGCGCACGCTCCACGGCTGTTTCAATAAGCTGATGCACACGCCCTGACTCTCTGAATCGCACCTCGGATTTTGTCGGGTGCACATTCGCATCCACTTCCGATGGCGGGATCGTCAGGAACAGGCAGTACATCGGCTGCGCTTTCCCGTGCAGCACGTCTTCGTACGCGGCACGGGCCGCATGCGACATAACGCGATCGCGGATGAAACGTCCATTCACGAAGAGATACTGCGCATCGCCTCTCGTGCGTGAAACTGTGGGGAGCCCCGCCAATCCGCTGATGCGCATGCCGCCCGCCTGCGCCTCCACAACGCGGCAATTCCCTGCAAAGTCCTTCGGCATCAAAGAAAGAATGCGCTCCTTCTGCGAAGCTTTCGGCAGATGAAGCGTCTCCCGGCCGTTAGAAAAGAATCGGAATTCAACCCCCGGATTCGCAAAGGCGATGCGCTCGAGCTGCGTCACGATGTGCGCCGTTTCCGTGGTTTCCGCACGCATGAACTTGCGGCGAACCGGCGTCTTGTAAAACAAATCCAAAACTTCAACGCGAGTGCCGCAAGGCATTCCTGGTGCAGGCAGAACTTCGCCGCCGCGAATCATCCAGCTCGCGTCCGCATCAGCAGTCCGGCTTTTAATGGAGAGATCCGCAACGGCATCAATTGATGCCAGAGCCTCCCCGCGGAAGCCGAGGCTTTTGACGTTTTCAAGCTCGAGAAGCGTGCGGATCTTGCTTGTCGCATGCCGCTTCAGCGCAAGGGGCAGCTCCGCCTTCGGTATGCCGCAGCCGTTGTCGGCCACCACAATGCGCTTCAGGCCGCCCGCATCGGCACGCACCTCAATTGCCGTCGCGCCCGCATCAATGGCATTTTCCACGAGCTCCTTCACGACCGAAGCAGGCCGCTCGATCACTTCGCCCGCGGCTATCTGGCTGATAAGCAGGGACGGCAACTCGCGAATTTCCCGCCGAGCTGCCGGCTGCGTCCCAATCGATTCATCAGCCGCGGGTGCTTCATTGCGGTCGTTTTCGACCGTCTTTATTCCTTCCTGACTCAAGAAAACCCTCGCTTCAAATTCACTCTCTTCAACGGGTGTTTTCATCAGCCGCCGGCTAATTAGAAAGCACTTGCAAAAAAGCGCCGCAGCAGCACCGCGTTGATCGGCATTCAGTATGATAGTTGGCTGACTCAGGATATGCTTCAACGTCGGCCGGTCCAAAAAGAACATCCACCGGCTGCCTCCGGCAGCTTGACCGGTCAAACGATTTTCTGCTTCAACCAACCATGGACATCTTTGGTCTCATCGTCGAACTTTTTACGAACGCCGACCACTTTCTGGTCACATTGGCAACTCATCACGGCACGCTGATTTATCTAGCGATGTTCGTGATTTTCTTTCTTGAGACCGGCTTCGTCGTCATGTCCTTTCTGCCCGGCGACTCGCTGCTCTTCGTCGCAGGCACCGTTGCCGCAGCCGGCACCGCAAGTCCATGGGTCATCATGCTTGCCGTCGCGCTCGGCGCCATTCTCGGCAACACCGTGGGCTACGCAACAGGCAAATGGTTCGGCAACAAAATCTACGACGGCAGCATCAGCTGGATTAATGCGTCCAAGCTCCAAAATGCGCACGCTTTCTACGTGAGCCATGGCGGCAAAACAATTCTGCTTGCGCGTTTCGTGCCGATTGTTCGCGCCTTTGCGCCGCTCGTGGCAGGGGCCGCGCGAATGGATTATCTGCGCTTCGAACTTTTCTCCGGCACGGGCGCCATTCTCTGGGCCGTGAGCATTGTGGGCGCAGGCTATCTCTTTGGAAACATTCCCTTTATTAAGAACAATCTCTCCCTTATTCTCGTCCTCGGCATTATTTCCGCTGCCATGGGTCCGGTGCTTGTCGGCTTCGCATGGCGCTGGTTCCAATCGCGAAAAAGCGCTCAGAAAAGCTGCTGAGACCCGCTGAGCGAATTAGAGAGGCCCTCTTCATCGCAACGGCGCACGCGAACGGGAAGTTCGGTGCGCCGTTTTTATGTGTCGATTCAGACTACTTTGACGTGCCGGCAGCCAGATCAACAAGCCTTAGCGTTACTGAAAGGCTCTTCTCCCAGGCACTCAGCGGCATGAACTCCGCGAAGCTGTGGAAGTTGAGCGCACCAGTGAAGTAGTTCGGTGTCGGGATGCCCAGCGTCGAAATGAAGGACCCGTCCGTGCCGCCACGCATTGCAATCGTCTTCGCTTGGATGCCTTCGAGCTCGAGCGCGCGGTAAAGCATATCGATGCAGGCGCGATTTTCCGGCTTGATGGCGTCAGCGATGTTGCCGTAGGTATCGGAAATTTTGAGGGCAATCTTCGCGCGCGGATGACGCTCACGCAAATATTGGACCGCCGCTTCCAGAAGGGCCTTCTTTTCGTTGTAGCGCTTCAGATTGTGGTCGCGAATTTTGATCGCTACGGTCGCTTTAGAAGCATTGGAATTGATCGCGTGCACCCATATGAAGCCTTCGGTTCCTTCCGTGCATTCTGGCGTCGCACCTCGATCAAGCATGTTGACGAAATCAACGGCAACCAGCGTCGGATTGACCAAAACGCCTTTGGACGACATCGGGTGTGCGGTCACACCTTCTATGGAAAGCAGGGCGCTTCCCGCATTGAACGTTTCGTACACCACCTCGCCGAGCGCGCAGCAGTCAATCGTATAGGCGAAGTCCACCGGGAACTTCGAGACATCGAGCTTCTTTGCGCCGCGCAGACCAATTTCTTCATCCGGCACGAAAGCAACATAGATGTCGCCATGCGGACGCTGCTCTGCCTGAATAATCGAGAGCGCGGTCATGACATTGGCAATGGCGGATTTGTTGTCGGCCCCGAGAACAGACGTACCATCGGTGAGCACGAGATCGTCGCCGATGTACGCTTGGAGGTCCGGATGGTCGGACGCTCTGAGCCAAATGTCCTTTTCTTGATTGAGGCAAATGTCGCCGCCCGCGTAGCCGCGCAGCACCCAGGGCTTCACATCGGGCGAGAGATTGACGTCCACCGTGTCGAGATGCGCGCACCAGCCAACCGCAGGCGCTTTCGCACCGTCAGGCAGATTGCTAGGCAAATGCGCTGTCAGTACGGAAAATTCGGATATTTCAATTGACTTGAAACCCAGCGCTTGAAGCTCTTCAGCGAGAAGCTCCGCGAGCTTTCGCTGTCCTTCCGAACTCGGCACGTTGGTTGCTTTGGCGTCGCTTTGCGACGTAACGGCTGCATAACGAAGAAATCTTTCGAGAAGCGCTTCCTTTCGATTCATGTCTGACTCCAGTTTTCGGCAGTCGGAAAAGAGAAACGCGCCCAAAGCCCGTTGCTCTGAGCGCGAATGTGTGCGAGATGTTTTTTGCGTCAAGGCCAGCTGCCCGAAAGCGGCAGACCTTCACCAAATGAACGAAAAGGCATTATTCCGCACGTTCTTCCAATACAGCAAGCGCCGGGAGCTTCTTCCCTTCAAGGAACTCAAGGAAAGCGCCGCCGCCCGTTGAAATATAGGAAATGCGGTCCTGAACACCGAAGGTGCTCACTGCGGAAACGGTATCCCCGCCGCCTGCAATCGAGAATGCCCCCTTGTCGGTTGCTTCGGCGATGGCTTCGGCAAGCGCCTTTGTCCCGCCGGCATAGGGCGCCATTTCAAAGACGCCAACCGGACCATTCCAAACAATCGTGCCTGCTTTGCGAACAATATTGCCAAGCATTTCTGCCGTCTTCGGACCGACGTCCAGGATCATTTCGTCGGACTGCACGTCGTCAACATCTGCCACGCGGTGCTCTGCATCGGCGGCAAAAGCTTTGGCAACGACAACGTCAACCGGCATCGGCAAGGTTGCGCCCTTCTTTTCAAGAATGGCGAGTACCTTGCGGCACTCTTCCACAAGTTCCGGTTCAGCGAGCGACTTGCCGATCGGCTTGCCTGCTGCGAGAAGGAACGTGTTCAGGATGCCGCCCCCGACAATGAGCCCGTCCACCTTTTCTGCGAGATTCGAAAGAATCGTGAGCTTCGTGGAGACTTTGGAACCCGCCACAATCGCCACAAGCGGACGCTGAGGCTTTTCGAGCGACTTCGTGAGCGCTTCGATTTCGCCCGCCATCAGAGGACCTGCGCAAACGGTCTTCGCATAGCGTGCAACGCCCACTGTGCTCGCCTGCGCTCGATGGGCTGTGCCGAAAGCATCGTTGACATACACGTCGCAAAGCGCGGCGTACTTCTTTGAAAGTGCTTCATCGCACTTCTTTTCGCCGACGTTGCAGCGGCAGTTTTCAAGCATCACAACATGACCGGGCTCAACGGAAACACCGTCAACCCAATCAACGACGAGCGGCATATCGCAGCCGAGCAGCTCGCCCATGCGCTTGGCGACTTGAGCGAGAGAGTCCTCGGGACGGATCGTGCCTTCCGTCGGGCGTCCGAGATGGCTCATCACCATGACCGCGGCGCCTGCATCGAGCGCCATGCGAATGGCCGGAACGCTCGCCACAAGACGGGTTTCGTTCGTAATGCGGCCGTCCGCATCATGCGGGGCATTAAGGTCGCAGCGAATGAGAACGCGCTTGCCCTTGAGGGCACCTGTCGCCGCCAGCTTTTCAAGCGTCAAAACCTGCATCTTTTAGTTGCTCCTTTAGCTTTGATATTCAAATAAGGGCCGCACGGCCTGTCGGTCCAGTGCAGCCCCCATCGGATCAATTTGGTTCAATCCGCCGAACGAATTACTTCGCGGCCATCATTGCGCAAGCCGTATCCAGCATGCGGTTCGAGAAGCCCCATTCGTTGTCGTACCAGGACGTCACCTTCACGAGACGGCCGCCGGAAACCTTGGTGAGCGTCGCGTCGTAGGTGGAGCTGTGCGAATCGTGGTTGAAGTCAATCGAGACAAGCGGCAGATCGTTGTAGCCGAGAATGCCCTTCAGCGCTTCGGATTCGGAGGCAGCCTTCATGATTTCGTTGATTTCCTCAACGGACGTATCGCGCTTGGCGATGAAGGTGAGGTCGACGAAGCTCACGTTGATCGTCGGAACGCGGACGGCGAAGCCGTCAAGGAGGCCGTTGAGTTCAGGCAGGACAAGACCCACGGCAGCCGCTGCGCCTGTCTTCGTCGGAATCATCGAGTGCGTGGCGGAGCGAGCACGGCGAAGATCCTTGTGGTAGACGTCGGTCAGCACCTGGTCGTTGGTATAGGCGTGAACCGTCGTCATCAGGCCGCGCTCGAGGCCGATCGCTTCCTGCAGGGGCTTGACGAGCGGCGCGAGGCAGTTCGTCGTGCAGGACGCATTCGAAACCACCGTATCGGTGGCCTTCAGCGTGTGCTGATTGACGCCGTAGACAATGGTGGCATCGGCAGGCTTGCCGGGCGCCGAAAGAAGCACCTTCTTCGCGCCCTGATCGATGTGAACCTGGCTCTTGGGCTTGGAATTGAAAGCGCCCGTGCATTCCATCACGAGATCGACGCCGAGATCAGCCCAGGGAAGCTCATGCGGATCGCGCGTCCCGAAGACGCGCATGCGGTCGCCGTTGACGATCATGTAGTCGCCGTCGGTTTCGACCGTCGCGTTGAAGCGACCGTGCACGGTGTCGTAGCGAAGGAGATGCGCATTGATGTTCACGTCACCCGGCGAATTCACGGCGACGATTTCAATGTCGTGCTTCTTGCCGGATTCGTAATGAGCGCGCAGAACATTGCGGCCGATGCGGCCGAAGCCGTTGATAGCGACGCGAATGGTCATTTTCTTCTTTCCTAAGCTGATGTTTACTTGATGAGGTTTTCGACTTTGGCAATGACGTTTTCGACCGTGAAGCCGAAGCGTTCCCAAAGAATTTTGGCCGGAGCGCTTTCGCCGAAGCGGTCGACGCCGAGCACGTCGCCCTTGCCGGAGAAATACTTCCACCAAAGATCGCTCTTCGAGGCTTCGATCGCCAGCACGGGCGTCCCGGGCGTCAGCACGGATTCGCGGTATTCGCGAGACTGACGGTCAAACCGGTTCGTGCAGGGCATCGAGACGACGCGCACCTGCACATTTCGGGCAGTGAGTTCCGCGCGAGCTGCCATGGCAAGACCCACTTCAGAACCGGTCGCGAGCAGAATCACTTCCGCCTCGCCTGCGCCCGCAGGCGCTTCGGCAGCAACGTAGCCGCCCATGGCGATTGCATCCGCATCGACCTCGTCCCGATCGACGAAGGGCACGTTCTGGCGAGTGAAGATGAGGCAGGAAGGCCCGTCTCTGCGTTCGATGGCGCTCGCCCAGGCAACCACCGTCTCGACAGTGTCGGCCGGACGCCAGACGTCCATGTCGGGAATGAGGCGAAGCGACGGAATGTGTTCAACCGACTGATGCGTCGGACCGTCTTCACCGAGCCCGATCGAGTCGTGCGTAAAGACGTTGATGACGCGCTGCTTCATGAGCGCAGACATGCGAAGGGCGTTGCGCGAATAGTCGCTGAAAGTGAGGAAGGTGGCGCCGTAGGGAATGAAGCCGCCGTAAAGCGCAATGCCGTTCAAAATGGCCGACATGCCGAATTCGCGCACGCCGTAGCTGATGTGGCGGGCGAGGAAGTCGCCCGTGTTGAGGCTCACGGAGCCCGCCCAGTTGGTGAGGTTGGAGCCTGTCAGGTCGGCAGAGCCCCCGAGGAGTTCCGGGAGCGCAGGCGCGAGAGCATTGAGCGCCTTCTGGCTGGCCTTTCGGGTTGCAATCGTCTCGGCTGCTTCTGCCGCGGCTGTGATCGCATCCATGACGACATCGTCCCAATTGGCGGGCAGGTCGCCACGGAGGCGGCGCTTCAGTTCAGCCGCCAGTTCGGGATAAGCCGTCTCATAGGCGTCGAACATCTTCTGCCATTGCGCTTCAATGCGGGCGCCCTCTTCCCGATGATCCCAGGCGTCGTAGATTTCCTGCGGGATTTCAAAGGACGGGTAGCGCCAGCCGATCGCATCGCGCGTCGCGGCAATTTCTTCGTCGCCGAGCGCTTCACCGTGCACCTTGGCTGTGCCCGCGCGGTGCGGCGATCCCTTGCCAATCGTGGTCTTCGCAATAATGAGCGTGGGCTTGTCGGTCGACGCCTTGGCTTCGGCAATGGCGCGGTCCATGGCGTCAATATCATGGCCGTCGACGGGGCCGATCACATGCCAGCCATACGCTTCAAAACGGCCGCGGGTATCGTCGCGGAACCAGCCGCGCACGTCGCCGTCGATCGAAATTCCGTTGTCGTCGTAGATCGCGATGAGCTTATTGAGGCCCCAAACGCCGGCGAGCGAGCAAACTTCGTGACTGATGCCTTCCATGAGGCAGCCGTCGCCCAAGAAAACATACGTCCGGTTGTCGATAACGGGGAAGCCTTCCCGATTGAATTCCTTGGCGAGGAGCTTCTCTGCAAGCGCCATGCCGACGCCGTTTGCAATGCCCTGGCCGAGCGGGCCGGTCGTTGTTTCGACGCCAGGCGTTACATCGACCTCAGGATGCCCTGGCGTCTTGCTGTGAAGCTGCCGGAAGTTCTTGAGGTCATCCATCGAGAGGTCGTACCCCGTCAGATGCAGCAGCGAGTACTGCAGCATGGAGCCGTGCCCATTCGAAAGAATGAAGCGGTCGCGGCCGATCCACTTGGGATTCGTTGGGTTGAAGCGAAGATGACGCGACCAAAGCGCCGTCGCGATATCAGCCATACCCATCGGCATGCCGGGATGACCGGACTTGGCCTTCTGGACGGCATCCATGGAAAGCGCGCGAATCGCATTCGCCATCGTCTGAGCGGAGACGTTAGACATCGAGTGTTCCGAATAGAGGAATGAAGGGAAATACAGGGCCGAAGAACGCCTTTAAGGCATTCTCAGTATGGCGGGCATTTTAATTCAGAGGGCCCTTGGCCCGCGAGCACCTGCCCTTTCTTTCCCATTCCCAGCCGATCAAAACACTCGATCAGAGCCCCAAACGATACTTCAGCTCTTCCCAAACCAGGTCTACCGGCATGTTCTGGAGACAGGCCGCGTAGGCATGATCCGGCCAAAGCGGGCATGTGCCTTCCTTCCTTGGGCGGCAAGCCTGGCAATGCAGGTATTTGGGATGCTGAATGATCGTGACATTTCCGGCACGCTGCAGCGCCTGATCCGCCTTGTAGCGCCGAGCGCCGCTTTGAGGCGCGGGGCCCCAGGCACTGACGGAGGTCATGCCGAAGAGCACAATAGCGGGCGTCCCAACAGCACCGGCTACGTGACTTGTCGCAGTATCCACACCCACATACGCAGCTGCTCGGCGAATAACTTCGGCGGATTGGCCGAAAGAAAGCTTCCCTAAGAAATCCAGCCAGCTCTTCGGCGCCCAATGGCGTGCAATGGCTTCGACCGTCTTTCGCTCATCCTGAGAGCCGCCGCCCGTAAAGGCAACGCGGTACCCTGCCGCAATGCACCGGCTGCCGAGCTCCGACCAAAAGTCAATGGAAAGATTCTTGTCGGCAAAGCGCGAAGAGGCTTGAAACACGACATAGGGCCCTGCATGCAGCGCCTCTTCAGTCTGCGATTCGAGATGGGCCGAGGGCGCCACGGGAAGAACGTCAGGCACGCTGCCGCAAATCGGCTCCAAAAGCGTCGCCAGCACATCGAGCTGCTGCGGATTGCTCTCGGCAGTCACTTCCTGAGACACAAGCGCGTGCATCCAAGCATCTTTAGGCTGTCCGGTAAAGGCCCGCATGACGACTTTTTTGCCTGCAGCGTAGCCATAAAGAAGCGATCGCGTGCTCTTTTGAGTAACAATGGCCCAATCAAAGCTTTTCCAGATTCCGACAAAGTCCCGCAGTTCCTGCAGATACGACGGACGCCGCTCAAAGCCGATCGTGCCGTCGATGAAGTCCATGCCGGACAAGATCGACAAATTATCCCGAAAAGTCAGCATCCAGACTTCGTCTTGTGGATTGTGTGTCTTTATTGCTTTGCACAACGCAGCCGAAAGGACGCAGTCCCCCAGGTAGCGCATGCTCAAAACCGCAATACGCATAAGAAGTAAAAATCTGTTGTAGAGTTCGATGGATCCTAATTCGATGCGCCCGTATCGTCAAACAATTGATTGGAACAACTGTTTTCTCCTACTACCGCACGCACTTTGATCTCGACCCATTGAGGCCGTTATATGTCATATCCGCGCTTTTTCATCAACGAACCTGACGAATTCTTTTCCGGACGCATCGAACTGCCGCCCAAAACAGCAAAGCACGCCGGCAGATCGCTTCGGCTGGCGGCGGGCGATTTGGTTGAGGTATTCAACGGCAAGGGGCGGCTTTGGCGCGGACCTATCGGCTTTTCGCCCGAAACCGCCTGGGTTGATGTCGAAGAAGTCGCCGGCGCTGATGTGGAATCGCCGCTTCGCATTACGCTCCTGCAGAGCTTTGTGTCGCCCGAAAAAACGGAATGGGTCGTGGAAAAGGCGGTAGAAGCCGGCGTGCATGCCGTCGCCATCGCGCCGGCTTCGCGATCTGTTACGCGTCTTTCAGGAGATAGACTGGAAAAGCGCCTGCTGCGTCTTCGCGAGATCGCTCGCTCGGCGGCAGAACAATGCGGCAGAAACATTGTCCCTGAAATCCGGGCTTTCGCTTCTATCAAAGACGCTTTCGCACAAATTGACGCCGACCTCAGGCTGATTCTCGCACCAGGCGCCGAATCCGCTGAACGACCTGAAAAGCTGAAGCCCGGCCTAGGCACGGCCGCCGTTGCGATCGGTCCGGAAGGCGGCTTTTCGCCGGAAGAAATTGCTGCCGCCGAAGACCTCGGCTGGGAAGCCCAACTGCTCGGCCCCAGGGTTCTGCGCACCGAAACCGCAGGGCTTGCCGCTGCTGTTTGGCTCCAAACAGCTGCCGGGGACTATCCTCGTTAAACGCTTCAATTGGTGCGGACGGCTTCCGCAGCCTCTACGGTCGAAGCCGATGCTTTCGCTTCGACGACATTCGGCTTCGCTGCCGCCTCTCTCGTTGAAGCGACATCCGAAAGAGGCTCGGCCAATGCCTCTTCGTCTTCCTTGACGAGCACGCGATCCGCATCATCCAGATCCTGCCGGGGCTTTGCGCTCTTTTGCGCTTCTTTTGCAACTTTGGACCAATGCGAATAATCGAGACTCGCCACAACGATGTTCTTGCGGTAGGCCGGCCCGTTCTGCTTGGCGCGAAGAAGCTTGACGGCCGCATCTGAGTCGCCCTTGGCAGCGACAAGAAGACGGCTGCGCTCCTTAAGCACCTTGGCGCCGTAGCCGTAGTCCGTTTTGTGATTGGCCGCGCCGCTGTACCACTTGAGCGCTTTTGTCACGCTCCCCGTCCGCTTGATGAGAGACTTCAGAATCGTTGTTCCGACCACCATGTTCGGATACGGTTCAAACGCTGCGGCTTTGCCCCCGAAAGCTTTGAACTTCTCCTGATGGACCTTGGTCATCACCTGCATCAATCCTTCAGCGCCCGCTTTGCTCCTGGCTTTCGGATTGAAGCTCGATTCGGTGCCGACAACCGCCAAAATCAGGAGCGGATCCACATCAAGGCCGGCGCCGACCTCGACAGCCCATTCCACCATTTGAAGCGCTTCCGTCATCGGAATGCGGTAGCTGCGGCTTACATAAGCCGCTACCTCTTCACCCGCTTTGTCGAGCTTGCCAGAACTGCTCGACGCTTCCTCTGCCTGCTGCCAGCGAGAAATCACTGCGGGCGTTTGCGCAGCCAATTCGTCCGGAACTGGCTCATCCGCACTAGCAATCACCATTTCGATGGAGTCAGCATCCGGCACTTCATCCTCAGCGTGATGCATGCCGCCGGCAAAAAAGACCAGCACGACCGAAGCCGTCAACAATACGGGTGCCAGAAAACCGCCCAATAACGGCTTCTTCGGCGCGCCGGCAACAGCAAGCGGACGCCACGACTCGCGAGGCTCTGCGCATTTATCGGTCAGTATCTTGTCTTTTTTCTTCATCAAATGAAAAGCGGCTCGATGGCCCTCTTGTCCTTCAGGGATTCAGCCTAACAAAAATAGCGGAAGCGTCGGATTGTACTAAACCCTTGAATTTCTTGCTTTATGTGATTTTTTCTTATTTTAAAACAGCAACAATCCTTTGATTTTTATGGAAACCGCAACACTGTGATTTGCCCTGCAACCGCAGCAGTGAGCAGCATTTTTGATGCGTTCGCGCCTCAAAAGGCGCCTCAGCGCACGCCGGCGTCCGCATAATATGAAGCAAGCTTTGCCGAGCAAGCGGCTTTCGAACCGCATGCCGGCATATACCCAGCAATGCTTTCAGGAGCACTTACCCATGAAGCGCAGACCCATTCACCGCGGCGGCATTCTCTCCGCAGGATACGATCCCATGCGCCGCTGGCTCGACGTGGAGTTCGACACGCATCGCATTCTTCGCTGTGAAAACGTCGGACTGGAAACCGCCGAGCGCTTTCTTGCCTCCGCCTCTCCCATGAGCTATTGGCGAGATGAGCTCGAAGACAACTACACCATCCGGGAGATTTCTGAAAAGGAAAGCGCCCAGGAAAATCCGCAACGCAAAAAAAGCATTGACGATCTGAAGCGTCTTTTCGGCGACGCATGATCCGAAAGAGAACGGCGAGAAAAAGCCCCTGCACGAAACGAAGCTGCAGGGGCTTTCTTCTTGGGACAACTGATTGGGTCTCTACGACGAAATGCCGAAGAACAGGGTAGCAAGGCCCAGGAAAATGAGAAAGCCGCCCGAATCGGTCATGAAAGTGAGAAGCACTGAGCCGCCCATGGCCGGATCGCGTCCGAGCCGCTTGAGAATGAACGGCACGGCCAGCCCGACAACAGCCCCCTGAAGGATGTTGAGGAACATGGCAAGTGCCATGACGATACCGAGCTTCTGCCCTTCCGGCGTATCCCAATAGAGCGCCCATGCCAGAAGGCCCGCAATGACGCCCCAGATCAGGCCGTTGATGAGGGCTACGCCTACTTCTTTCCGCCAAATATCGGCCGTATTGGAGAGCGTCACCTGCCCCATCGCGAGCGAACGCACCAAAAGCGTCAGCGTTTGATTGCCGGAATTGCCAGCCATGCCGCCCACAATCGGCATCAGCGCAGCGAGCGCCACGACACGCTCAATCGTGCCGTCAAAAGCGGAAATGACGCGCGAAGCAAAAAATGCCGTGCATAGATTGACGCCCAGCCAAAGCCAGCGGCTCTTGGCCGAAGACCAAACGCTTCCGAAGAGGTCCTGCTCGTCATCAAGGCCCACGGCGCCGTAGGCATCTTCTTCGCTTTCTTCTCGAATGACGTCAACGATTTCGTTGACGGTGAGGCGACCGACGAGACGTCCTGTTTCGTCAATGACGGCAGCCGACACCAGGTCGTAGCGCTCGAACGCCTGCGCAGCTTCACCGGCATCATCCAGCGGATTGAGCGTAAAGCTTTCCGTCTGCATGATTTTGCGAACCTGCTTGGTGGGGTCGCTCGTCAGAATCTGCGCAACCGAAAGCGTGCCCTTCAGAATGCCCTTGCGGTCGACCACAAAGACCTGGTCCATATGGTCGGGCAGCGTTTTGTAGCGCCGCAGGTACCGGAGCACCATGTCGATCGTGACTTCCTCACGAATCGACACCATTTCAAAGTCCATGCGCGCGCCGACGCTCTCCTCCGGATAGGACATGGCGGCGCGCAGCTGTGCGCGCTCTTCATGCGAGAGGCCTTCCTGAACCTCCGCCATGACGTCGGGCGGCAGATCGTCGACAAGGTCGGCGATCTCGTCGGTGTCCAGCGTTTCGACCGCATCGACGAGCTCGCTGCGGTCCATCGCGTCGATCAGGGTCTGACGGACGCCTTCATTGACTTCGAGAAGAATGTCGCCGTCCGAATCACTGCGGACCTGATTCCAAACGGCAAGACGTTCGTCGAGCGGGAGCGCTTCGAGCACCCAGGCAATATCCGCCGGGTGCAGCGGCTCGAGAACTTCTTTCAGCAGATAAGCGGCTGCCGGCGTAATCGGCAGCGCTTCGTCATTCTTGTCGACGTTTTGGATGGGAAAGTCTTTTGTTCTTTCCTCATCCTCCTCAAGGATCTGCTGAACGCGCGCCAGCGCGCGGCTTGCTTCGTCGGAGTCGAGCGTCAAAGCCGACGCATCCGTCTCTTCGACAGTCGATTCCGCCGATTGACGCTGTTTTTTTTCGTCGTCCTGGGGCTGGGCGGTCATCGTCGACTCCATCAAAAGCAAAGAACCGGCTTCTTCAACACTTTTCTATTTGCGGAATCGGAAAACCGGCAGATCCGATCTCACAGAATGCAGGCGAGAGGCTATCACAGCTTTAGCCGCCACTCATCACCCTGCAGTCGGCGCCTGATCCTGGCCGGCAGCATCAGGGGCGGCAGGTGAGGAAGCGCCGTCTTCCTCGGACGATGCCTCACGATCACTTTCCGGCATTGCATCCGCAAGCTCCGCCTCAAAAGCCGCCTCATCCTCAGGCGAAAGCGACTCGTCGAGCACCTTGAGAAGCTTGGCATCCATCACGAGGTCGACCAAGTCGCAGCTCAGAATCTGAAGTTCGACTTTTCTGCCGCGCGGCAGATCTTCGGGCAGCCCCGGCACGCGCTGCATGAAGGGAAGCCCCTCAATGCGAACGAGATCGCCCTTGACCACAATCGCCTCAATGCGGCGAAGGCCTTCCTGAATGATCCAGCGCAGCGACCAGTAGCGCTCCATGCGCGTCTGGAAGTCGCGGTAGAGCGTATAGAGCGCATCGAACTGGCTCACAATCGTGAAGAGATCAACGTCGTTGCCTGCATAAACGGGTGGCTCCCCGCGCAGCGCAGAAATCATCTGGCGCTGATTGATGAGGTCGACGTAGCGACGCAAGGGCGACGTGCTCCAGGCGTAGCGCACGACGCCGAGTCCGTCATGGGGCCCCGGCGTTGTGCTCATGCGCACGCGCCCCATGCGCTGCGAGCGGTAGATGCCGGGCGTGCCGTGCTCTTCGAGCCAAAGTCCCCAGGTCTCATTGGCAAAAATCATGAGCTCGGCGACGAGAAGGTCGAGCGGCGCACCGCGCCGGCGGCCGCGCACATGGATTTTGGCGTCTTCCCCTTCGCCCTCAAGAACGAAGAACCAGTCAACGCGCCCCACGGGCTCCGGCCGGCCTCGAACTTCCTCGCGAATGCCCTGTAGGCGCTTGGCAAAATGCCAGAGCCAGCCGATCTCATGGGCGTACGGGATATTGAGCGTATTGCTTTCAATCGCCTCTTCGGTGACGAGCGAATCGATCTTGTCGTAGCGAAGGTTCTTCCGAATCGCAATGCGCTCGAGGCGCGTCTCGGTCGTTTCGACCGAATACGTATCGTCCTTCACCGTGATGTAGAGCGAGAGGCACGGCACCTCCACGCCTTCATCAAGCGAGAAGCGCTTCACCCAGCGCTCGGGAAGCATTGTCGTCTTGAGCCCCGGCGCATAGACGGTGCTCATGCGAGAGCGCGCCACCACGTCAAGCGGACTGTCTCGCGTGATGCCGAGCGCAGGCGCTGCAATGTGAACGCCCACGCGCGTGCGGCCGTCGCCCAAGTGCGTGACGCTTGTCGCATCGTCGATTTCCGTCGTTTCGGAGTCGTCGATCGAAAAGGCGTCCACGTCCGCCAAGGGCAGATTGTCCCAGCGCTCCTCGGGCGGCTCGGGCAAATCGGCCGGGAAGCCGCGGCCTTTCGGAAAATTGATCGCGTAGAAGCTGTCGACGTGCCAGCGCCAGGGCGAAGCAATGGCGCCAAGCGAAAGAAGAAGGCGAAGCGGCGTCTGGCGCGTCGCGGCTGAAGCGTCCGAGAGCGCCTTCCACTCAATGCCGTTTTTGTCCGGCGCAATGAGAAGCATCATGGCATGCTGGCGAATGGCGTCCGGGAGCTTCCCTTCGGTCATTTCCTTCACCCACTGCGCCTTCTGCGCCTCTTGACGGCGCTTGCGCTCGAGCGCCTCGAGCGCCTTGGCGCCTTTCAGGAAGCCGTC
>ERZ779729.1651-NODE-1651-length-15202-cov-2.127154_pt1 | contig 15202 bp, 10 predicted proteins | sample MGYA00511072_ERZ779729 | MGnify/ENA primary metagenome ERZ779729 (study PRJEB29588, sample SAMEA2156675) | human gut metagenome | biome: human gut; feature: human-associated habitat; material: faeces | place: Denmark | collected 2008/2010 ...
CAAGCAGGAATCCGCGTTCATCAGTACGGACATAGGGTGCTCCCTGGCCAACTACGATGCCGTGACCCAGTATTCTTTCTCCGCCAAGCTGGGGGGTATTTTTTACCTGAAAGACCTTGATGGCGGAACGAATGAAGCCCTTTCCAATTCCACGCTGTCCGCCAAACTTTCCCATAGTTTTGACCAGACGTTGCGTTATAACGGCAGCGTCTCCTTCGCATGGCAGCCGGAACCCAACTATTCCAACGGTATTGCCAATGCCCGCCGGGACGGCGACTACATTTACGTGTATGTTTCCAGTTCCGTGAGCAAGGCGTGGACTTCCCGCTATTCCACGACGCTGGGCGCCAATTTCTCCATGATCGACTATCAGGAGGATTCCGCCAAGACGGATAACCGCGATTATGTTGGCATGAATTTCACCAACCGGTACAAATGGACGGAACGTCTGGCTGTTTCCCTGGGCTGGACGGGATCCTACTGTAATCGCGAATACGGCAATAACGAATTTTCCAACTTCGTCATGGCCGGCGCTGAATACGCGGTGAGCGAAAATACCTCCGCCACGCTGCGCGTAGGTCCGCAGTTCAAGTATGTCGAGAATTACGGAACAAAAACCTATCCTTCCGCGGAATTCGGCTTAAACCACCGCTTGAGCGACCGGTTCATGCTCGGAACGTTCGTCCGTTATTCCAACGAAGCGGTGAATACCTACATTCCTTACAACGGCGCCAGCTATTATTCCAATGAAACATGGCGTTTCGGGGTACACAGCACGCTGAAGCTGACGCACCGCGTCAGTCTGAATTGCGGAGTAAACCTGGTTGCCAGCGATTATACGCGTCCGAGTTCCATCAGCAACAGTGACACGTCCAACCTGACTTTCAATGCTACCGCCGGTATCAAGCTTCTGCTGACGAATGCCCTGGCCCTTACGGCCCAATATTCTTACACGAACGGTTCCTACAGCGGCTATAACTACCCGATGCCCTCCTACAACCGCAACGTGTTCTCCTTCGGCGTGAATTACAGCTTCTAAGTCTTGACTGACCATTAATGCCTTTACTCCTCTAATTGCGAATTTTCATTCACAATTAGAGGAGTTTTTATCTTACTGCCTTACTATATTTCATGAATGCCCAGGATCAGCAGAACAGTGATCGCATCGTACGCAATATTGACTATTTGCAGGTTTTAAAAAATCGCTGGAAGGAAGTCTTTCTTGTTTTCCTTCTGGTGCTGGTCATTTCCGTGGTAGTGACTTTCCTGATGCCGCCCTCCTACCGGGCGACCAGCCAGTTTCAGATTAAACTGCCCAAGCCTGTGATGGATATCGGCAGGGGAGGGGACGTGGTTGCCACTTCCAACGTGACGGCCAACTACATTCCCATGCAGTATTCCGTGCTGACTTCCGCCGAAGTGCTTAAAGTGGTATCCAGAAAACTGAACCTTGCCGCGGAATGGGGGATGACGGATGAAATGGCGGCGACTAATCTGGCCGACATGATCAAGGTGGCCCCCGTGCGCGCCACGGACCTTGTGGACGTCATTGTTTCCGGTCCGGACCCCAAACTGGTGCAGAATATCGCCAAGGCGGTGCCTGAGGCGTACAAGCAGGACCGTGAAATGCGCGAAAACCGTCTGGTGGAAACCGCCATCAAGAGCCTGAAGGATGTCCTTCGGGAACAGGAGGATGCCGTCAATGAAAAAATGATGGCTCTCAAAAAGCTGATTGCGGAGAGTTCCTACCTGCCCACGTCCTGGAGGAACGGTGAACACCGCAGCACCCTGACGGCCGGTATGGAAGAAGAGGAATTCCGGAATGCCAAGGCGCAGGCCATGGATTTTGAAAGGAGGGAAAAGGAACTGGCTTCCTATGTGCAGGAATTGCAGCGTCTGCCCGACGACAAGTTGCTGGATTACGTGATCAGTTCCGACCTGCTGAATGCGGAGACTGTGGGTGCGGACGCTCTCCGTAAGACCTATGCTGAATTTTCCGACAAGCTCAAGGAAAAGGAAAATCTGAAATCCCAGAACATCGGCGCCAGGCATCCCAAAATGCTGGCATTGCTGGAAACGGAAAGAATTCTGGGGGATAAGCTGAACAAGGAATTGATAGGCCTGCGTTCTTCCCTGAAGAGCAAGCTGGAAATGGTTGCCGCGAGCCGGAAGCACTGGGAGGCTACCGTCGCCCAAAAAGAGGAAGATCTTCAGAAGCACGTCCTGCAGGTTCCCATGTATGAACAGGCCAGCCGTGATTATGACGCTGCGCTGGACCAGCTTAAGGAACTGGACTCCCGATACAAGGATGAGATTGCCCGTTTGCGCGTGCCCCGTGAGGCGATTGAAATGTATCAGCTGCCGACCTACCCTGTTGCGCCCTACAAGCCGAATGTGACTATTAACCTGGCGGTGGGAGCGGGCGCCGGTCTGTTGCTGGGCATCGGGTTGGCCCTGCTTCTGGAATTCATGGATACCTCCGTGAAAACCATGGAAGACGTGGAACGGGCTCTTCAGGTTCCCGTACTGGGCATTATTCCCAAGAATGTGCCGATTCTGCATTCATCCGATGCCATGGGGCCGGATGCGGAAGCCTACCGCATTTTGCGGACGAACATAGAATTCAACAAGAAAGGCCTGGAGGAAATTTCGCTGACCTTTGTTTCCGGCAGCGCCGGGGAAGGGAAGACCACCACTCTGTGCAACCTGGCCTATATTTGCGCCCAGGGGGGGTATGCCACCCTGATGATTGACGCCGACCTGCGCCGTTCCAGGCTTCACCGGTATTATGAGCTGGATAATGAGGTAGGGCTGACTTCCTACCTGCTGGAAGATTATCCTCTGGAGGAAGTCATTTTTCAGACGCCCATTGAAAACCTGTACGTCATGCCCGCGGGGCCTACTCCCTTTGACCCTTCAGGCGCCTTGAATTCCCGCAAGTTTAATGAATTGCTGCAGGAAGTGAAGCAACGTTTTGACATTGTGCTGGTGGATTCCCCGCCCATTCTGGGGGTCAGTGACTCCGCCGTCATTGTAAGCGAGGTGGATATGACTCTTATGGTTGTCCAGCCCCGCAAGCTGCCGCTGAAAGCCCTGTTGAGGCAGAAGCAGGTAATTGAGTCCGTGGGCGGTAATCTGGCCGGTGTGGTGATGAATAATGTGGACATTACGTCCGATCACCAGTATCAGTATTACACAACTTACTATTCCTACTATTCTGCGGATGGCTCTTCCTCCGGCGAGAATGCGGATGCCTCCTCCATGAAGAAGGTGGAACGTTCTGGAAAGGCCAAGGAGCTGGCAGCCACCCAGTCCCATGATAGTGAAGATTTGTATTAACCCATGGCTCCATGAAAAAATATATTTGTTCCATCCTTTGTCTTATGCTGGGCCCGGCGGGGCTGGGCTCCGCCCAGTCTCCGGATGCCGTGCCGCCCCAGGGCACCATTGAAATCCAGGTGCGCGGCATTCCTTCCGACGACGCTACCGCTATTTCCGGGCAGTATCTGTTGGACGGGAACGGTACGATACGCATGCCCCAGCTCCCTCCGGGGCAGGATGTACTGCGCGTGGTAGGCAAAACGGCCCGCCAGATTGAAGACATGCTGATGGCCGCCTACAAGAAGGCGGAGCTGTACACGGCCCCTACGTTTCTGGTGAAGGTGCAGAGTTCGGATGCGCGGCTGACGGAACACATCGTTCTGGTAAGCGGCGGTGTAGCTATGAAGAAGAATGTTTTGTGGCGGCGCGGCATGACGCTTCTGGAGGCGATTGTGGGCGCCGGCGACATCACGGACTGGGGATCCCGCTACGTGCAGGTGACGCGCGGTGGAAAAACCGTGACGTATGATTATTTTTCCATTAAAGACAGGGCGATTCCCATCCAGCCCAATGACCGCATTTTCGTTCCTCAGCGCGGGATTTTTGAAGGGCGCCCGCCAAAACTTCTTCCCTGAGGCATTTTTCCCATACCCGGCTTTCCGCAAGGAAGCCGGGTTTTTTATTGGGCCGGTTTTCATGATGGGGGAAATATCGGAAAAAACGCGGATGGGGAAACGGGGGGCGGAGTGAAGGGGCGTGTCGTCAGCGGTTGGTGAAACCGGGGGGCTTCTCATGATCCCTTCTTCAGGCTTCTTGCCGGAAATGAATGTTTTCGGGGAAGCCGTATGGTGGAATCGCGCAGGGAAAGAAGTTGTCTTTTGAAAGTTTGCGGCATCGGAAAGGAACGCCTGGAAAAAGGGGGGAAATTTGTTTCCAGCCCCTCTTGTTTATGGGAATGGAAGGCTTGAGATCCGGAAAAGATTAAGGGGGATAAGTTTCCCGATGGGCGCGTAGGCCCTTTTCACATTATTGGCCGGCATGGTCTCCGGGCATATATTGCGGAGAAATGAGTTTAGTATGAATGTAAAAAACAGAAAAACAAAGAAAAATGTTGAACATTCTTAAACTCAATGCATTTTTGGAATCTCCAAAATATGTTAGAGTTTCGTGCGGAACGGCTGCATGAGGCTTCGTAAATCCAATGTGAAAACCCGTTAATCATGATATACCGTTTTAAGAAAACATTCATCGGCGTGGGAGGGCGTGAATATATCAGCAACCCCAAATTGAGTTTCCCTGAACATGTCAAAATCCGCCGCCGCGGAACGAATCCCAGGTCCGGCCAGCCTTACACGGAGGCGGGTAGCGCATTTGTGGAGACATCCGCCGTCGCGGCACGGCTCTGCTGCAGTGCTTCCGCCGCGCGCCAGTATCTGCACCGCCACGGTGTCCGTTTCCGGGTGGTCCGCAAGGGTACGGGCCCCCTGGCCCTGTACTGGCGGCGGCTGGATGTGGAGCGGGTTCTTGCTGGAAGGGAGCCCGTGCGCCGCCGCGTGCCTCCGTGTTATATGGATATGGCCGGGGCTGTCAGCATGCTGGGAGTAGTGCGCAGCTATGTTTACAGGCTGGTGAAAAAAGGGCTGCTGCGTGAATACAGGTGCAGGATGAAAACAGCCCGTGGACTGCGCGTGCGCTGCTTTTACCACCGGGAGGATCTGGAACATGTCAGGCTGCACGTGCTCCAGAAAAGATGACGGAAGCGGTTCCGGAGGATGCGTTTTTGGCTTGCGCGCGGGCCGGATTGTGTCACGTTAAGGGTATGATAGCTTTTCTGCGCGGCACGGTGGCGGAATCATATCCCCAGCGGTTGATCCTGGATGTTCATGGGGTGGGGTATGAAGTGATTGTGCCCCTGTCCACGTTTGACAGGCTGAATCCCCTTCCCGGCAGAGAGCTGACGCTGAAAACCTACCTGCATGTCCGGGAGAACATGCAGGTGCTGTACGGTTTTGCCACGGATGCGGAAAGGGATATTTTCCTGCTGCTGATTGAACGTGTTTCCGGAATCGGCCCGGCAACGGCGATTGCCATTTTGGGTTCCCTGTCCGTGGAGCAGTTCAAGCAGGCGGTTGTGGGCGGAGATGTTTCCGGCATTGCTCGGGCCAAGGGGGTGGGCAAGAAGACGGCGGAACGCATCGTCCTGGAACTGAAGGATAAAGTGGGCCTGGCCGCCACGTGGGAAGCCCAGGCCCAGGGCGCTACTTCCCAGGCCGCCGGGGACGCGGAATTGGCGCTGATTGCGCTCGGGTTCAAGCAGGTGGAATCCCGCAAGGCGATAGCCGCCCATCTGAAGGACCATCCGGATGCAGACGTGGACGAGCTGATACGCGCCGCTTTGCGTTCCATGAATTGAAGGAGCTTCCGGAGGAAGGAAGGTGTTTTTGCAAGTTTTTGATTTTCATGAGGGAACATGTCCGCTTGGCGGAGTGTTCCCTGTTTGCGGAAGCTGGGGGAACATACTGCCATGATGGGGGAACAATAGTGTTGACGGCTGGTTGAAACGTTTTTAAACTTGCAGCGTCCATGGTACTTGAATAAGTCCGGGACTAGTAATTAATCAAATCTGAAGCCCTCAATCTTATGGCCAAATACGCTATTAACGGTTTTGGACGCATTGGTCGCAACGTACTGCGCGCCATGTCCAAGGAAGAACGCAACAAGGTTGTTGCCATCAATGACCTGACTCCTATCGAAACGATCGCCCACCTGCTCAAGTATGACTCCACGCAGGGCAAGTTTGACGGTGAAATTTCCATCGAGGGTGATTATCTGGTCGTTGACGGTCACAAGATCCTCATCACCGTGGAACGTGATCCCGCCAACCTTCCCTGGAAGGATCTGGGCGTGGACGTCGTTCTGGAATCCACCGGCCTGTTCACCAAGCGCGACGCCGCCAAGAAGCACCTTGACGCCGGCGCCAAGAAGGTTCTTATTTCCGCTCCCTCCCCGGATCCGGACCTGACTTTCGTTCTGGGCATCAACGACAGCGAATACGATCCTGCCAAGCACGATATCGTTTCCAACGCTTCCTGCACCACCAACTGCCTTGCTCCGATGGTGAAGGTGCTGGACGACAAGTTCGGCGTTGAAAAGGGCATGATGAGCACGATTCACTCCTACACGAACGATCAGCGCATTCTGGACCTTCCGCACAAGGATCCCCGCCGTGCCCGCGCCGCCGCGATCAACATCATTCCGACGACCACAAGGCCATTGGTGAAGTAATGCCGAACCTGAAGGGTTCCCTGAACGGCGCTTCCTTCCGCGTTCCGACTCCGACCGGTTCCCTGACCGACTTTGTGGCCGTGCTCAAGAAGGATGTGACCGTGGAAGAAGTAAACGCCGCCATGAAGGAAGCCGCTGAAGGCCCGCTGAAGGGCATTCTGGCTTACTCCGAAGAAGCGCTCGTTCTTCAGGACATCGTTTCCGACCCCCACTCCTGCATCTTTGACTCCGGCTTCACGTATGTGGTCGGCGGCAACCTGGTGAAGGTCTGCGGCTGGTACGACAACGAATGGGGTTACTCCAACCGCGCCGCCCAGGCCATGAAGAAGCTGGGCGACAGCCTGGGCTGCGGATGCTCCTGCGGCAAGTAAGTTCTTTCGGACAACGCTTGCTCTTCAGTTGCACGACAAGTCTTGCCGTCCGCCTGTTTCAATTTTCCGGCTTTCCTGGCCGGTTTTGCCGGGCGGGCGGGGATTTATCCGGGAGGGCAGAAATGCCCTCCCTTTTTTATTCATTGAACCAAACAATATAAACCGATATGGCTAAACTTACTGTTCGCGACCTTGACGCCAAGGGAAAGGAAGTCCTCATGCGCGTGGATTTCAACGTCCCTCTCAAGGATGGGGAAATTACCAATGACGCCCGCATTGTGGCTGCTCTCCCCACCATCAAGTTCCTGCTGGATCAGGGCGCACGCCTCGTCCTTACCTCTCATTTGGGCCGTCCCAAAAACGAACCCGATCCCGCTTTTTCCCTGAAGCCCGTTGCCGCCCGCCTTTCCGAATTGCTCGGCAAGGACGTGAAATTCGTTTCCGCCGCCATTGGCCCGGAAGCGGAAGCCGCCCGCGCCGCCATGAAGGACGGTGATGTGGTTCTGCTGGAAAATGTCCGTTTTTATCCTGGTGAAAAGAAGAACGATCCGGAGTTCGCCAAGTCCCTGCTGGGCAATGCCACGCTGTTCGTGAACGACGCATTCGGCACGGCCCACCGTGCTCACGCTTCCACGGAAGGCGTGACGCATTTTGCGGAAAAGAGCGCCATGGGCTTCCTGATTGAACGTGAACTGGAATACCTGGAAGGCAAGCTGGAAAACCCGGAAAAACCCTTTGTGGTGATTATGGGCGGCGCCAAGGTGTCCGACAAGATTGAAGTGCTTTCCAAACTGATGGAGAAGGCTGATACGTTCCTGATTGGCGGCGCCATGGCCAATACGTTTCTGGCGGCTGAAGGGTATGACCTGGGCGCTTCCAAGATTGAAGGAGACAAGCTGGATCTGGCCCGGGAAATTCTGGCGGCGGCCAAGGCCAAGGGCGTGAAATTCCTGCTTCCTGCAGATGTGCGCGTAGCCATGAAATTTGAAGACGGTGCCGAAACCTTCTGCACGGCTCCTTTCGCTGAAGGCGGCAAGGTGCCGGAAGGCGGCATGGCCATCGACATCGGCGACAAAGCCATTGAAGAGTTCTCCGCCATCATCAAGGATGCCAAGACCGTTCTGTGGAACGGCCCGATGGGCGTATTTGAAATGGACTGCTTCGCCAAGGGAACCAAGGAAGTCGCGGAAGCCTTGGCGGATTCCTCCGCCATTTCCATCGTAGGCGGCGGCGATTCCGTGACGGCGGCCAAGAAGTTCAAGGTGCAGGATAAGCTTTCCTTCTGTTCCACGGGCGGCGGCGCTTCCCTGGAACTGCTGGAAGGCAAGGTTCTTCCCGGTGTGGGGGCCTTGACCGACAAGTGCTGCTGCGGCAAGTAACCGTTCATGGCCGGGCGGATTGTTTTCGCCTGGCGTTCAGAATGGGCTTTTTCATTTCCCGCATCCGTTTTCGGGTGCGGGATTTTTGATTTGCCGGCTTCCGTTGAAAAAGCGAGGGAGTTTTGCGATTCCGGCTTTTTGAATAAGGTGGGAATCCATGCTCATGCCGTCTTTCCATTCCGGAAAGGAAGGCAGTCTTTTTTTTGGGCTTGCTCTTAATATGCTCCCCGGTAGTCTGAGCATAATGAAACTGCTGCATTGTTTTCTGGCTGTCCTTTGGTGGTGTTCTCCTATACCGGCTGCGGATATTCCCGATGCGGAGAAGGCGGAATATGGCGGGTATCCCGGGCGGTACATCCTTCTTGATTCTCCTCAACCCGACCGGCAGAGCCTGTCCACTCCCGTAGCTGCCTATGTCCATGACAATGGGATGGAAGTAGCTCTCATTGGTGCTATTCATGTGGCGGAACCGGAATATTACGACCGGCTGAATAAGCTGTTCCGCAGGTACGATGTACTGCTTTTTGAAATGATTGGCGGAGAGGGCCTCCGGCGGGAAGAGGAATTGCGCCGCAAGATAGACCGCAGCAAGCCGCTGGGGGGGCTGACTCTGGAAGAGGCGCGGGAATGGAACCGGATAGTGGAATGGAGGAAGAAATGCGGGCAGGAGGAAAAGTCTTTTTTAATGGGGCTGCTGGGGGGCGCCTACAAGGAGTTGAGCAATATGCTGGGACTCCAGACCCAGCATCAGGGCATTGATTATTCCGCAGCCCATTTCGTCCATGCGGACATGACGCTGGATGAATTCCGCGAGGCGCAGGCCAGAAAGGGTGAAAGCATTGCCGGCCTGATGCTTAAATCCGTCTTGTCCTCCTTGGTTGAGAAAACCGGGACGAACCGGGCCGGTGAATTTGGATTGATGGCGGATTTCCTGGCCGGCAATAAAACGGGGTTGAAGAATAAGCTGATGGGCATGATGGCCAATGCTCCTAATGGTTTGGAGAATACCGTGATTCTGGAAGGCCGGAACGCCAAGTGCATGGAAGTGTTTGACCGTTGGAGCGGCAAGGGCGTGCGCAGGATAGGCGTCTTTTACGGAGCGGCGCATCTTCCCGGCCTGCACGGCGCTCTTTTGGAACGCGGCTACCGTCTTCGGGAGGTGCGCTGGCTTCCGGCGTGGAGCACCAGGGAGCAGGGTGCGGACGGGCAGCGCGGAGAGGGTTGAGTTTTGTTACTTTTTCCCCGGTTTTTCCGGGACGGGCGGTGTAGCGGCGGATGAACATGGTTTTCCGCCGCTCCGCCTTTGAAGAGGGAAGAAGAGGGGGGCTTTTTCCCTGCCTGGGGCAGGATGCCGTTCTTTAGGGGGCAGGATGCCGCGTTCCGGAGGGAACCATGCGGACGATACCTCCGCCTTTGATGCGCATGGTGAAGGAAAGGGCATTTCCGGAAGTGACTTTCCGGGTTTCCACGCTCCATCCGTCATTTTTTTCCGCCAGATCCCGGAGAATGGTGGCCTGGTATGCCGTGTTTTTGTCCAGGAAATTCAAAGGAATGGAAACGGTGCGTTCCCTGCCGTCTCCGTTCATCAGAGCAATGTACCACTGGTTTCCTGACCGCCGGGCGAAGGCGGCGCATTCCCCAATGGCAGACGGCGGAAGGACGATGGTTTCCTCCCATACGGAAGGGATGTTCCGGACAACTTCCCGTTCAGGGGAATCCTTCGGGAAAGCAGCTTTCATGTCCGCGGGGTTGGAGACCCAGTGAAGCATGGGGGACGTGTAAATGATATTGGCAGCCATTTGGAGGGTCCAGGAAGAGCCGCGCAGCTTGGGTCCGTGGCCAAAGTAGCCTCCCGTGAAATCGGCGTGGCCGGATATCAGGCGGGTGAAAGGCAGCGCGCAGTAGTGCTGCCCGCCAATGGCGGCCCAGATGTTCTGTTCTCCGCCGTAAATGCCTTCCCGGCTCATTTCGTGCGGCCAGGAACGTTCCTCCCCCGTGGGGGTATTGGCTCCGTGGAAGTTGACCATAAGCTTGTTTTTCGCCAGGTTTTCCGCTACGGCGTCGTAGAAGGCCAAGCGTTCCTGAGAGGCGGAGTCCATGAAGTCTATCTTGATTCCCCTGATTCCCGTTTTGGAGAGTGAGCCGAAAAAGCTGCGCATATTTTCCCAGTCATTGGCGGGGTTGTTGACGTCTGACCATCGCACCCATACCCAGATGCCTACATTTTTGCCAGCGGCGTAGCTGGCCAGTTTGGCCAGCTTGCCCATGCTTTCTGGTAGGGATGGCCCCCATTTTTTCCACCCTTCGTCAACGAGGTGGTATTCCCAGCCGAATTCGGCAGCCATATCGACAAAAGCGTATTGGTCGTTTTCCAGGACGTTCCCGCGGTCCCACCAGGTCCAGGTAGAGCGGCCTGGCCTGATCCAGGAGGCTTTGGAACCTTCCGGAAAAAGCTTCCTGTCCGGTTCCGGAGCCAGGGAAGGGATGACGTCGTTCCGGACCAGTCCGTTCAGGTCGTCATTCACCAGGATGACGCGCCAGGGCATTTCCGAGGATGAGGGGGCGGAAAAGCCGCCGGGATCCTGAAAATATACCGTATGGCATGCGCCATCCTGAAGGGAGAATTTGATGCCGCTCCATTGCCTGTTGAAGTTGGCGGCTTCCTGTATGAGCGCGACGCCTCCCCCCGGCAGTTCCGCCGTAATCGGCATGGTGCGGACACAGCTGCGGGGATTGCCGGGATCTTTTTTGAAATCCGTTATTCTGGAAGGAGACCAGACCCCCTCGCAGGGGCCCAGGGCGGAGGAGGCGTCCTGGGTCCACAGAACGGTTTTTTCTGGAAAGGCGAAGGAGGTTTTTTCTTCACTGATATTCAGCGAGGGCGCTTTCTTCACCTCTTCCGTCCACTCATAGCGGAAGGCGACCCCGTTGTTGAAGACACGGGCCCGGAGCCGGAGGGAGGAGTTCTTCCCGGAAACCACGTATTCATTGAAGCAGACGGAAGAGGTGGGGTATTTGCCCCGCGTCTCGAAGGTGTCGCGAACGTTATCCTTCACTTTTTCCACATTCCATCCCGTGATGCCTCCGGCGAGGTTTTTTCCATTCACGACGACGCCCAGCCCGGATGGTTCCAGAATCGTTTTGCCGCCTTTTTTCAGAGAATGGGCGGCCTGGCTGCCCGCGTGGAGCCTCCAGGACAGCCGCCCGTCCGGAGATTGCAGGGATGCGTGCGTTTCCGCCGCCTGTCCGGCGCCGGTCAGGAGGCATCCTGCCGTACTGCTGAGCATAATGAGTGATTTTACAAGCATATCTTTATCAGAATACGTCCGTCTTTGTTCATTTATTGCAAAACAGCGAAGCGGAAATTGGAACATCCATGTTCCGAAGGAGGGAAAATGCCGTTCCATTGGAGGCATCCGGGCAATTTCCGGAATAAAAAGGGAAAGCCTTTTTTTCTTCCCACATGAATTTGTAGCGGTATGCCGTTTTTTCGTGAAGGCCGGGGATCATTTATGAAGAAAAAATAATAGATATCTTATGTTCCTGTGCAGATAGTTGCAGGAAAATACCGGATTGGCAGGGAGCAAAAGAATAATCTTTACAAAATAATAGGAAGCAATAGAATAAAGCGCATTGCAAATATAAGGATGGAGCGTAGCGGTTTAAATAGTGATCCTGTTTTTTCGGACCAGGATGAGCATTCCGATAATGTTTCTGTACGCAGCTCCTCCAAATTACTTCCTCCCCCTTCCTGGAACGAGTCTTCCGTTTATTCCAAGGAACTCCCGGCGGGAGCAACTTTGGAACATTATAAAATCCTGAAGGTGCTGGGCAGCGGAGGGTTTGGCATTACCTACCTGGTGCGGGACACCATGCTGAAAAGAAAAGTAGTTCTTAAAGAAAACTTTCCTTCTTCTTATGCTTACCGGGATCCGTTTACAGGGCGCGTGATACCCAACAATGAACACGATGCCGAGTCTTTCCAGTGGACCCTTTCCAACTTTTTAAATGAGGCCCGTGTTCTTGCACAACTGGATTCGCCCGGTATCGTACGGGTTCTTTCCGTGTTTGAGTGTAACGGAACGGCTTATTTTTCCATGGATTACGTTCAGGGTCTTCCCATGGATTATCTGGGAGAGCAGCAGCTTCTTGCGGGGAACTGTACTGTTATTCCGAGGCCAAGTTGAAGGGGCTGCTGGTGCACATCCTCCAGATTTTGGATTACCTTCATAAAAAAGGCATCTGCCACAGGGATATCAAACCGGGAAATATCCTGCTTACGCAGGAAGGGGCTCCCGTCCTCATTGATTTTGGCGCGTCGCGCCGTATCGAGAGCAACCACACCCAGACCGTTCTGGCGACACGTGGTTTTTCTTCTCCGGAGCAGGCGCTGGGCAGAAAAGATATGGGACCCTGGAGCGACCTTTATTCCCTGGGTGCTACATTTTATTCCCTGCTGAAGGGCTTTGCGCCGCCCAGAGGGGAGGAACGGCTGATTAACGACACCATACAGCCGCTGGCCGCATCCTCTTCGTTGTCTTCCCATTATTCGAAAAATTTTCTGAAAACCATCGACAAGGCCCTTTCTCCGCGTGTGGAAGACCGTTATGCTTCCGCAGAAGCGTGGATGAAGGATCTGAGGGTTGAGGGAGGAGCCGTTTCAACTATTCAGTTCTCCCCCGAGGAGTTCAAATCAGCCCGTAAGCGTTTTTTCAATTTGTTTGCCTTATCCTCTTCCCGCATTATGTCGGAAGGGCAGGAACATTTGAGGACGAGTCGGAAGATAGCGTTTGGGATGATTATTGTCCTGGGAATTATAGGCGCGCTTCTGGGATATTCTATTCACGGGGGGAACAGAACGGAGAATGAAGATGCGTTAGGGCTGCGTTTTCCCAGTGTGATGTCCACTCCCATTCCCCAGATTATTTCAGATTCAAGGGATGTGTCATTGTTAAGTTCCATGGATCATTTTGACGTCAGGCTGGATAGCCCGTCCTTATCGCGTCATGCTCTGCCGTCCGTGCTGCCCGACCGTTTTTCACTTGCGTGCGTTCATTTAAGGGTGCTTCAGGAAGACAAGATGTGCCCGCCCCTGTATCTGACCATACGTGATGAGCAGGGGAAGCTGGTTTCCCGGTCATTTAACGGTTTTTCCTTCACCTTGATTGAAAGTCCGGTGCTTACAGGATTCCGTTTTGTCGATCTCCCGGCGCTGAAAGTGGATGCCCCTTACAGATTCAGTTTTGAGACCAGGGATAATGTTCCCCATCCTTTGAAGGTGGTTTCTTCCCAGATTACGACGCTGGAGAGCGGGAAAGTCCTGAAGCCCCATTTCAAATTCATCTGCGCGGCGTATGATCCCAGTGTGAAAGCTTCTCTGGACAGCCCGGAGAACAGCAAACTCCGGGAAATGCTTATCGCTTCCCGGAAAAGGAACCGTACGGAAATTGATTCCATCGTACTGACGGAGCGGGAGAAGGTTCAGTTGCGGAAATTCGCCAGGGCGGGGTATCCTTCCGCCCAGTATAAAATAGCCCGTCTTATTTTCGAACGGGATGGAAGATATGGGGAAGAAGGTGGCGCCTGGCTTTATAAGGCGGCCATGGGCGGCTTTATTGTCGCTCAGAGGGATTTGGCGTTTCTTCTTGTAGGCGGTAAGGAGTTTTTCCCGGATATTCTTCAGTGTCCGGTCAGCCTGTCCCAGAACTATTCCCAGGCGGTTGATTTGCTGTTGATGTCTTTTACGGCGCAGGATCCTTCCGCCCTGAACATGCTGGGCATTTTGTATTCCCAGGGGTGGGGGGTGGATTATTCCGCAGAGATGGTCATGAGGCTGTCCAAACTGTTGGCCGGTTCCGGTTATGATTTGTCGTGGCTCACTTTGTCCGCCCCCATTTTAGCCCATTGGGAGCTTCTGGGTCAGCAGGAGGGAACTTATACGCGGATGTGCTGTTCCATTCCGGACAGGAAGATGAACCAATTTTCAGGCGTGCGTCTGGTGCGGACTTCCAAAGAGGGGGGAAGTCTCTTTATTGACAAGGTGATCCTGCTCAGGGATGGGCAGGAAGTTATGTCCCGTTCTTTCCGTTCGGCTCTTACCCAGGAATCTCCTGTTCTGGAGGTGTCCATGAATATGGATGATTACGCAGAGAATGTAGAGAATTTCGAGTGGTCAATAGAAGTGATCATGGCTCCGGCCAACACATGCGGCATCATGGAAATGATGGAAAAAAAGGAGCTTTCCAACGATAAAGAGAAGCGGATTTGATGGAAAGCTGCCGGAGCGGTCTGGCGGATACGCGGTTTCGTATTCCTGCCGCAACCCCGTTCCCGGCATGGAAAGGGGCAAGAACTGTTTTCCCATGGGTGAATTCAGCCACGGGATGACCGCAGCGGATTTAAATGTTTTTCAGCATGTCCAGCGTTTCCCGGAGTTTGTCCGCGGGAGCGGCGCTTGCCAGCCGCGGGAATTTGTTGGACAACAGGATAAAATCCCCGTTTCTGGTGAGCATCAGGCGCTGTCCGCTGATTTCCACCATGGAGATGTTGGCATGGGATGCCATGATTTTGATTTTGTGGGAGTCCAGCAGGTGGCGCACCGTTTCCGGCGCGGGGCCGAAGCGGTCTTCCCAGGCGCGGAGCAGATTGTCCGCTTCCTTAAGGGTTCGGACGGCGGCCAGATCCTTGTAGGCGGAGATGCGCAGGGCCGCGTCACTGATGTATTCCCTGGGAAGGAAGGCTCCCAGATAGTCCTTGCGGGATTTTGCGGCGAACTGCGTTTCGCTGTTGATGATGAAGTCCGTTCTTAGAGCCGCATCCGGACGGGGGGCCGTGCGTTTGCCCTGC
>ERZ779729.1667-NODE-1667-length-15084-cov-3.275800_pt1 | contig 15084 bp, 8 predicted proteins | sample MGYA00511072_ERZ779729 | MGnify/ENA primary metagenome ERZ779729 (study PRJEB29588, sample SAMEA2156675) | human gut metagenome | biome: human gut; feature: human-associated habitat; material: faeces | place: Denmark | collected 2008/2010 ...
ATAGGTCCCCGCAGGCTTGCCCAGTGCTTCCTCGCCCTGCCGGTTGCGGATCTCCACGTCGGGCGTCCAGGTCAGATTTTCCAGCGCCATGCCCGCCTGGATCGTGCGGGAGAAGGGTTTCTCGGTTTCGAGGATGAATTCCCGCTCGTTGAGTCTCGTAAATGATCTCGCCGCATTCTCCTCCTCGGTGCACATGGTTTTGTTGTCGATGAATCCGACCCTGTCACCCGGGACGGCCCATCGCAGGCCGACGCTCATGGACTCCATGAACCGGCATTTCACCTCGGTCGGCGAGAGCACCTCGATAATGCGCACGCAGGTTCCGTGGATGTTGATGGGGTCGTCCATCAGGTACTGCCATTCGCAGTCGTTCACGCGGATGCGGCCTTTGCAGCCCATGGCGTGAATGCCGTCGTCATGGCCGCTGAAATAGCGTCCCTTGGCCTTGTTCGGTACGACGTCCACGTTGTCGAAATCGAGGTTTTCCGTATACTGGCAGAGAATTCCGAGTCCGGCGGTGTGGTGGATCGTGATGTCGCTCAACGTGACGTTCCGGCTTTCGTTGATGAAGATTCCGGCGTGGTCCCGCTCGCTGTGCCGGAGCGCCAGGATGTTGCCGACTTTCGGATAGCGTCTGAAACCGCCTTCCCGCCGGATTCTCACTACGCCCGGAACCGGTTCCGTCGCCCGGTATTCGTTCCATTTGCTGCCCAGGGCGCGGTCGCCGTTTTGGATGACCCCGGTGTAGACGTCCAGCTCCATCATCCGCGTCACGGGGCTTTTCCAGCCTTCACCGACGAACACGAGCTTGCCGTTTTCGAGGATGTAGGGGTATTTCGCGGGGTCGATGCGCAGGTCGAAATAGTCGGCTCCGATTCCGGCGACCTCGCCCTGCCCCATCAGCGGGACGTCCCAGTCCACCGTGAAATTTTTCAGGACCGCATTGCTGCAATTATCGAGCGTAACGGGTTGGATGCGGTCATGCATAATGAACTCCGACCCGCCGCCGTCGAGTGTTATTCCGTCGATTCCTTCGAAAAACACCGCAAGGCGTTTGGGGTTGATGTCCGTGGTGTTCGACTCGTGGTAATCGCGTTCGACGGCATGCTGGGGCCAGAAATCGTAGCGGCCTTCGGGAAAGTAGAGCACGCTTCCGGGCTTTTCCCTGCACCGCTTTACGGCTTCGTTGACGAACGGCGTGGCGTTGATCCGCGAACCGGGCTGAAGCCCCAGCTGTGTGATCCGGATCGTATCGCCGGCCGGCGGCGCGGCGTTCGCCGACAATGCCAAAAGCAACGACAGTGATATTGTTCCGATGTACTTCATTGTATTCGGGTTTTAATCTTTATAAAATGAGGACAAAAGGTGCGCCCCGGGACGTCGCATCCCCGGCGGACGCACCTATTGTCTGAAAATTGGGGCTTTACCAACCCGGATTCTGCACCAGGTTCCTGTTGCTGGAAATATTTTCCGCATCAATCGGATAAAGATAGTGTTTTTGTTCGAATATCTTGGTCGTTTCGATGGACGGCATGATCGTCAGGTAACTGTCGTACGGCTGCACGTTGGTCGTCGTGAAGCCCGTGGGGAAACAGTTCCAGCGTTTCGACGGCTCGGCGAAGGTCAGATGGGCGATTTTCCACCGGCGGGCGTCGAAGTAGCGGTGCCCCTCGAACATCAGCTCGATCGTGCGCTCTTGGCGGATGATCTCCCGGTAGTCTTTTCCGGGAATGCCTTTCCATGCGTCTTCGATACGCGGCACGCCGACGCGGTCGCGGATCTCGTTCATGTATTGCAGGGCCTGCCCGGCGAGCGTCCCGTGGTATTCGACGTATGCCTCGGCATAGTTCAGGTAGAGTTCCGTCATCCGGATGAGCGGCCATGCCCAGTCGATGCGTCCGTTGGAGACCGAATTGTTCGGGAAATAGGAGTTCGGATGCACGGTCTTTTTCGCCAGATAGCCGTTGATCGTCTGCATGTCCCGGTTCGGATCGTTGCCCATCGTCAGCTTTGTCACGGGGTGTTTTTCGCCCATGCGCAGGTAGAGGGTCCAGTTGCCCCGCAGTTCGTAGTCATGCGCCCGGTCATAGGCGATGTCGGCGTAGAAGCGGGTCTCGCGTCCGAGGTGCATCTTGGCCGTCCACTCCCCGTATTCGTCCTGAACGGGATCGTAGCGGTGCGGGTAATCGAACTCCGGGTCTTTGTCGATCGGAAGCCCGTTTTTCGTCAGGAAGGTCTCGACCATCCGGAACGAGGGCGAAACACCGCCGTAGGGAACGCTCACGGAGTTGTTCGTAAGCCCGCGGATGGCATACATCTGCTGGCTGTTCACAGGCGAGCGGGAATCGACCCAGATCATGTCCGGATTGTCCGATATTTCGCGGGGAAGCGTCGTCACCATGTTCCGGGCCGTCTGGTAGGCGATCTCCTCCGGCGTGAGCGACGTTCCTTCGGACTTGAATTGGAACAGTTTGTATCCCTCCTGCTTCGCGGCGGCTATCGCTTCCTCGGTTGCGTCGAGGGCCACTTTCCATTTCTCCTTGTCGTAGGTCTGACTGATGAGCTGCTCCCCGTTCTTGTTCTTGAAATCGGCGTAGTACTCCGAATTGCCGTTGAAAAGCGGGCTGGCGGCATAGAGCAGCATCCGCGACTTGATGGCCAGAGCGGCGACGTAGTTGGCACGGCCCATGTCCAGCGCCGAGTAGGCCCGCGAAGCCTTCAGTTCGCCGGCTGCCTCGTCGAATTTTCTGGCGATCCAGCTTACGCATTCGTCGTAGGGCCTCCGGGTCGGGTAGTAGACCTCTTCCGGAGCGTCGTTCGGAATGATCCCGTTGACGAGGCAGATGGGACCGTAGAGCCGCAGGAGCGAATAGTGGAAATAGGCGATCAGGAATTTCGCCTCGGCTTTCCACCGCGCTTTTTCACCATCGCTGGCGTTGGGAACTCCGTCCACCATGTCGATGAAGGTGTAGCACTGGCGGATGCCTCCGTAGAGGTCGTAGGCGGCGCAGCGTGAGGGCTGCTTCTTGCTTTTGTGGTGCGACCAGTAGTTGTAGAGCGGCTCCGCGGCCGAGATCTGTCCCGTGTGGGCGGCTTTGGCCCAATGCCAGTCGGTTCCCCACTGGGACGTGAGGGCTACTTCGTCTCCGGCGCCCCACACCTGCGGCTCGCCGTTGAAGTCGTTCGAGGCGGGCAGGTAGCCGTAGCATCCGTACAGAAACTTCTCGGCGGAGGTGCGGTCCTCGAAAACCTCCTGGAGCGTGCCTTTCTTTTCCGGTTCCAGGTCCAGATAACTGCATCCGGCCAGCACGAGGCAAAGCGATAATAGGATATATTGCGGTTTCATAATTCTTCGGTCGTTAAAAGTTAAACTGCGCTCCGATGTTCACGATCTTCTGGAGCGGGTATCGGAGTCCGTTGCCCCGGTTGGCGCTGGACGACTCCGGCTTGTTGTCGTAACCGCCCAGTTCAGGGTCCCAGTGTTTGAACGGAGTGAACGTAAGTAGGTTGGCGCCGGAAAGGTAGACCCGCATCCACTTGAACGAGTACCCGATTTCGAGGTTTTTCAGGCGCAGGAATGCACCGTCGCGCAGCCAGTAGGAGGAGAGCACCTCCGTATTGTCGCGGCCGTCGGTGTGAGAGAGACGCGGATAGGCGGCGTTGGGATTCGGGTTGCTTTCCGACCAGTAGTCCTTGGCGACGAACCCGAGCACGTTCTTGTGGTAGACGCCGAACGGATGGATGTCGTTCATGTAGATCGACACCTTCGAGACGCCCTGGAAATAGACCGAGAAGTCCCACCGCTTGTATTTTGCCGAAAGCCCGAAGCCGTAGACGATCTGGGGAATGTACGGGTCGCCGATGTAGGTCCGGTCATACTGGTCGATCTTCTTGTCGCCGTTCAGGTCCTTGTATTTGATGTCTCCCGGCTTGACGTTGGCCATCACGGCCGACTGGTCGGGGCTGCTGTCGATGTCGTCCTGGTCCTTGAAAAGCCCCAGCGCGATGTAGGCCGGGCCGATCCGGTTCATCGGACCGCCACGCTCGTACTGGTAATCCCATTCGTAGTCGGGTTCGTCGCGGAAGATCAGCGTGTTTTTCGCATAGGTGAACGTTCCCTTGAAGGTCAGCAGGAAATCGGGATTGAAGACGTGGTTGTATTCGAGCGAGAGGTCTACGCCCTGGTTCCGCGTTTTGCCCATGTTGGCGAACGGCGTGGCGTTGCCCATGCCGATCGTCGCGGGAACCGTCTGGCGGGTCAGCAGGATGCGTTCTCGGGCGTCGTATCCTTGTCGCCGCGCTTTTCGCGGAAGAAATCGGCGATCAGCAGGAACCGGTTGTCGAACAGGCCGATTTCCAGTCCGATATTCTTTTTCAGCGAGGTTTCCCACGTGGCGTAGGGGTTGCCGTAGCGGGTGATCACCGCACCCTTCATCGAGCTGTTGAACGTCGGGCCGAACGAGTAGCTTTTGCCGTCCATCGTCAGGTGCGTATATCCCTGGAAGCGTTCGCTGGTGAGCGAGTTGCCCACCAGACCGTAGGAGCCGCGCACCTTCAGCAGGCTGACGACTTTGGTCAGCGGCTCGAAGAATTTCTCGTTGGAGAGGATGTAACCCAGGGCGATCGACGGGAAGAACCCGAACTTTTTCCCCCTCGACGAAGTTGTCGCTGCCGTTGTAGGCGAAATTGAATTCGGTGTAGTAGCGCCTGCCGAAGTTGTAGGTCAGGCGGCCCGCGATGCCTTGGTTTCTCTCTCCCAGTGCGGCGTTGTAGTTATTGCTCGCGGGATTGTTGCGGAAATAGCCTCGTTGCAGGTAGATGAACTGGGCGTTCACGTCGTGCTTGCCGAACTCACGCTGGTAGTTGAGCATGATGTTGGTGTTGGTGAGGCGGTCGCTGGAGTTCGAGTTCCGCGCCACGGCGGCGTTGCTTCCGTTGGTGTTGATCGAGCGCAGGTCGTACTGATAGGTCCCGTCGTCGTTTTTGACCAGCGTGTTGGGATCGATCTCGAAGTAGAACGGCGTGATGTATTTGCCCGTCGAGGTGCTGTTGAAGACTTTGAGCGAGAATTGTCCCGTGATGGAAAGCCCCTTGGTGATGAAGTCCAGCTTCTGCTCGAAGTCGAGCGTTCCCATCGAAGTCGTCCGGAACCTGGAGTCGACTCCCTGTGCCAGCGAAGCGTAGGGGTTGGCGTACATATTGGACTGGGGACCGCCCGATTTATTGCCGAAGGGGATGTAGTTCATCTCGCCGGTCTGCGGGAATTTCACGGGGAACTGCGACGGCGAAGCCCACATCACCCGGCCGAAGAGGTAATTCACGTCGTTGAGCGGTCCGGTGTAATCCTGCACCTGAATATTCAGTTTCACGCCTACCTTGGTGGTTTTGGTGAGCTGGCTGCTGACGTTCGACTGGAATGAATAGCGCAGGTTGTGAATGTTATTCTTGAAGGGGTTTTCCGGAGCCTGTTTCAGCAGGCCCGATTCGTTGGTGATCGACGCGCTCATGAAGTAGGTCACTCGCTTGGCGATGCCTCCCGAGACGTTCAGGTTGACCGCCTGCGTGTAGGTATGCTGTTTGAAAAGCTCTTTGTACCAGTTGACGTTGGGGTAGACGTAGGGGTCCAGCTTGTTGATCGTTCCCTGGATCGCCTCGTCCGAGAATTTCGGCTCGGCCCCGGGCGTGCGCGCTTCGATGGCCTCGTTGAACATCCGCATGTACTGTACGCCGTCGGCGAGTTCGGGAATCTGCGTGGGCATCGACATGCGGCCCTCGACGCGCAGGTTGATCTTCGGCTTGCCGCCCTGTCCGGTTTTCGTCGTCACGATCATCACGCCGTTTGCGCCGCGCGATCCGTAGAGCGCTGTCGCCGTGGCGTCCTTGAGGATCGAGAAATTCTCGATCACCTCGGGGGCGAGGGCGTTCAGATCGTACGAGGAGCACTCCACGCCGTCGATCAGGATCAGCGGATTTTGTGCGGCCTCGGCAAAGGTGCTTACGCCGCGAATCCAGAAATTAGCTCCGTCGGCGCCCGGCTCTCCGGACTGCTGCACCGAGATCACGCCGGCGATGCGGCCTGCAAAACTGTTCGTCAGGTTGGCGGCGGGCATCTTCATGTCGGAGGTCTTGAACGACTGGATCGCGCCGATGACGCTCTCCTTCTTCTGCTGTCCGAATCCGACCACGACCACCTCTTCCATCACCCGGTTGTCCTCGTTGAGGACGATGTTGCAGATGCTTTCGGCCCCGGGCGTGATCTCCTGGTTCAGGTAGCCGATGTAGCTGTAAACGAGCGATGCATGCAGCGGGACGTCGATCACGTACGTACCGTCGATATTGGACGACACTCCGATCGTCGTTCCCTTCACGATCACATTCACACCGGCCAGCGGGTTTCCCTTGGCGTCGGTGACCGTGCCGGTGATCCGATTGGTCCCGGGTTGCTGCCGGGCGGATTCGCTCTTTTTCGCGGCGCTCTTTTCCGGTTTTACGATGAAGATCTGGCGGTCCTTGATTTCGTAGGAGTTATCCGTCGATCGGAAAATCTGGTCGAGGACCGTTTCGATGGTTCCGTTTTTCACATCGACCGAGACTCTGCGGTTGACGTCGACGATGTCGTTGGAATAAAAGAAAATGTATTCGGTTTTTTTCTCGATCTCTGCGAACACCTCTTTTACGGGTTTATTTTTGGCGTTGATCGATAAAAGAGTGGCTTTCGGAGCGGCTGCGGCGGCATTTGCCGGCCACATTCCGAGCGTTAAAAACAGGAACGCCATCCGTACCACCCACAATTCCCGGCGAAATAATGATTTCTTACAGCATGACTTATTGTTATTATTCATACCTTTGTAGGGATTTAATGGTTAATTTTTAGCAGTTTAACGGTTAGATCGCAGACCGGGCGATAGTACCAGTATCGTCCGGTCGTTTTTTCGGAATTCGGTTTTATCTCATAGGCTCTTCGGTTTTTCGGGGTTTTAAGGTTGGGATTCAGTCGTTTTTGAGTACGATGATGTACATGTCGTCCTTCACGTGCTCGCAGGTCACCGGCAGGCTCAGGCTCAGCCCGAGCAACACTTCGTCGAGGTCGCTTTTCAGGTCCAGTTTGCCGGAGCAGGTGAACCCGCCCGTTTTCTCGCTGCAAACGATCGAGACTCCGTAATAATCGGACAGAAGCCGGGCGACGGTTTCCAGTCTCTCTCTGTCGAAATAGTACAATCCCTCGATCCACGATGCGTATTTGCGGACGTCGACCTCTTCGACGCGCGTCTCTCCTCCCGCAACTTCATACATCTGCTTCGGTTCGAGCACCCTCTTGTTTCCGCCCGTGTTGTCCGCAACTTGTACGGACCCTTCCACCAGGACGACGCGTTCGAGTTTCCGGCTGTCGTATGCGCATACGTTGAAACGGGTTCCCATGACCTCGACGTTCAGCCCTTTGGTCCGCACGATGAACGGGCGGTCGTCGTGCACGACGTCGAGGAAAATTTCGCCGTCGACGTAGATTTCCCGCTGCTTGCCGGTAAATTCCGCCGGATAGACGATCCGTGTATTGGCATTGACCCACACTTTGGTCCCGTCGGAGAGGGTGAGGCGCGACATTTTGCCTTTCGGGATGATGAGCTGGTTGTATTTTGCCGATTCTTCCTTGGGTATCTGCGACTGACTTACCGTGATTTTTGAATCGTCGTAGCAGATTTCAGCCTCCTTGTCCGTGATGACCACGGTTTTGGCGTCCGACAGGATCAGTTTGGCCTCCCTGCTTTCGGTGGAGTCGGCTTTTGCGCAGGCGTATTCGTAGATTTCGACATGCCGCGCCCCGTCGTTCGACGGCCATAATGCGAACAGCAGCAGGACCGATGCAGCGACGGCCGCCGGATAGAGCATGTATTTCCAGCGGGGACGCCGTTCCGGTTTGTTCAGTCCCGTTTCCGCGGCGATATTCTCCCATAGCCGGGAAATCTCCTGATCGGTAATGAAAGGCAGGATTTCGTTCGAGGATTCGATATACCTCCGGGCAACGAAATACTCGCTGATATTGGGCGGATCGGACGCTACGAAGTCCTGCCAGAAAGCGACGCTTTCGCGTACGGGACTTTTCACGGATGCAACGAAAAAATCGTCCGACAGGAAGTCTTCGAGGGTAAAGAGTTTATAGTCTTTGTTGTCCATCCGGGCGTAGTTTTATACAGTAAACACTGCCGCCCGGATTTTATAATCACTTTTTCCGGAAATTAATTCAGATAATTTGTGCGGATTCGCTTCAAGGCCCGTTGGATGGTGTTCAGAACAGCCTGGTAACTCATATTCATGACGTCGGAAATCTCGCTGATGCTGAGATTGTCGATATACCGGTAATGCATGGCCTGCTTTTGCCGCGGTGTGAGGGTCGACATGATTTCGGCGACCCTGTTCTGCATGATCGTCTCCTCTTCCCGGATTTCGATTTTGCGGGATGCGTCTTCACAGACCTGCTCTTTCGCTTTTACGGCATCGTCGGAATTCCCCCCCCCTCCGAATCGGACTTTGTTTCGTTTCAGATTGTTTAATAGGCTGTTGCGCAGCGCCGCGAAAAGGTAGTATTTGATATTGTCGGTAGGGCGCAGGTTGCTTCGGTTGGAGTATATCTTGACGAAAACATCCTGAATGCAGTCTTTTACCAGTTCCCGGTCGCCGGTGAACTGTGACCCGTACATGAACAGCACGCGGACATATCTTTCGAAAATATGTGCATTCGCAAAAATTCCCGTAATAAACAAGCGATTCGGCATGAACATCGTGAAATGGTCTCCGATTTTAACGCCGGCCGGACCGCCGCCGCCTTTCTGTTTCCTCCGCTTGTTTCATGGCCCCGAATCATAAAAAGGCACTCGTACGGAGTGCCTGAACGGTTTGTCGATAACGCCGGATCGTGGCTTGCCGGCAATTATTTATCGGTGCAGTATCTATTATTTGCCGATGCAGCATACCGAACAACTTGAATATGAAAGAGTTGCGTTTTAAACGGTAGAAAAGCCTTTTCTCGCTTGTTTTTCAGGTCCAAAAACCGTCCGTTTTGCTGCACTTTTCACTTGAATCAGAACCAACGGGAAAACTCCCTTTTCACGTCCGAAGTCCACCTGTTTTCTATCCGTTGCGAAGGTACGAAAATAAGTGGGATTTTCACCAACTGATGTCAACTAAAAGCAAGATGCAGTCACGAAGATTTTGCAGCCAAAAGAATAAACAGGCAGTATCATTGGTAGACATCGTCAAATCGGTTGGTCTGTTTGGCGAAGCCATTTCTTTTCTTCCCTTATTTTGACTTTACTTTAATTGGCGTATACATGAATACGGGGATAAAGTAAAGGTGCTGATTTCATGGAAAAGTGTAGATTTTAAGCCTCAATTTTGATGGAAAAGTGTATAAATGGAGTTTCATTCGATGGAAAAAGTGTGACGAATTCGATTTATTCGCTTGAAAAAGTGTAGAACCGCTTAAATACCATATCTTCTATTCTTGCGATTTTTCACCTATAATACATCATTAAATAGATAAAAAGTAGTATATTTGCATATTATATGATATGTTGAATATGGCAAAAAATACAATGGGCACCAAGTTGCCAAGAAAACTAGAGCAGAAGATGCAGATAGTGGGTGAGCAGATCAAACTGGCTAGGCTGCGCAGGAATCTCAGCATAGCTCAGGTTGCCGAACGCGCAACCTGCTCTCCACTTACGGTTGGCCGGATTGAAAAGGGTATACCGACAGTAGCTATCGGCATTTATCTCAGAGTTCTCTATGCGCTTCAACTGGATGATGATATACTTCTGCTTGCCAAAGAAGACGCGATGGGAAAGGCTTTACAGGATTTGAGTTTGAAAAAGCGAGAGAGAGCATCTAAAAAAGAATAAGCCATGAAACGACTATATGTCTTTGCTGACTTTGATTGGCTTAAAGAACCAAGGCTGATCGGAGAACTGAGCTATGAATCACTTCGTGGCTCAGACAGTTATGGATTTTGCTATAGTGATGACTGGCTAAGGGACTATGGCAACTTGTTTCTGAGTGATGACTTGAACAACTATCCAGGGCAGCAATATACAGCTCCTGGCAAGGATATTTTCGGATGTTTTTCTGATGCCCTTCCAGACAGATGGGGACGCACATTGATAAATCGCAGGGAACAGATTCTGGCGAAAGAGGAGAAGCGTCCTGTCCGCCGTCTTTCATCCTTTGACTATCTTGTCGGAATCGAAGACTACTCCCGCATGGGTGGGCTCCGTTTTAAGGACTCCTTGGACGGAGAATATATCAATGCAAGTGAAGTTCTGAGAATTCCACCAATAACCGATATCCGAGAACTAATTGCTGCCAGTTCTGAGATCGAAAAAAGTGAAGAGGAGAACCACCTGCCTGAAAGACGCTGGATCGAGCAGCTTGTACAACCGGGTTCATCCCTTGGCGGGGCGCGTCCAAAGGCAAGCGTAATTGACGAGAACAAGATCCTGCATATAGCAAAGTTTCCGTCCCGCAAAGATGATTATGATACTGGGCTTTGGGAACATTTCTCACACCTATTGGCAAAGAAGGCCGGCATACACGCAGCAGAGACAAAAGTAATCTTCACAAACGACAAATACCATACATTGCTTTCCCGACGATTTGACAGGAAGGAAGACGGTAAGCGCATACACTTTGCTTCAGCTATGACTCTTTTGGGCTTGAATGATGGTGACAATGCCAATACCGGCCATGGCTATCTGGATATTGTCGATTTCATACTTCAGAACTGTACCAACGTGGAGGATAATCTGCAAGAACTGTATCGCAGAGTTGCATTCAATATCTGCATTGGGAATAGCGATGACCATTTCCGTAATCATGGTTTTCTTCTAACTGCCAAGGGGTGGACTTTGGCTCCGGCTTACGATATGAATCCAACACAGAATGAGTATCAGAGTCTGTTAATCAACAGCTATACCAATAAATCGGATTTGAATGAATTGCTGGCCTCCTGCGAGGAATATATGCTCCCGAAGCAGATTGCACTGCAAATCATCGGAGAGGTCCTTGTCGCAGTCAAAGATTGGCAAATACTGGCAACCCAACTGGGTATTGCGAAAAACGAGCAAAAACAATTTTCTACAATTTTTGAACATAATTTAGAAATATATGATTCTAAATAGTAACATAAAGATGAAAAATATATTGTGAATAACAGATATAGATATTATCATTAGCAACAAATTAGAAAACAAACATAGATATGAGTTTTACTTGGATTCCATATTACAAAGAGTTTGCTCAAAGATTGACGCAATTTCAAAAAGATAGAAAGCGACTGTTGAATTTGATTTATGATAATCGAGATGAACTGCTTGCTAAATACCTTCACGATCAAGGAGGCGAAGGAGATTTGTTAGAAGATATTGATCCATTTACCGTATTTGGCTTGTTTAATAGGGGTATTAAACATGAGAATAGGATAAATTCAGCAAAATTATTTAAGAACATACTTGATATAAAAGTAGATATTCCGAAAGATTTTGAAGGTATTCCTGTTCTTAATAATCAGAAGTCTCATTTTTTTGGATTTAGATCCCATCGAGGGAAAAATGATATACAGAATTTGTGGAACCTATTTATAAAAGTTGTTAATGATGAAAACTTTGAAGAGGAATACAATACGGTAATCAAGCAGTTCATCATTAAAGTGAATATTACAATGGGGCTATTTTGGATTCGTCCAGAAAAATTCTTGGCTTTTGATCGTACAAATAGGCAATACTTAAAAGAGCAGTATGGAATTAAATTACCTAATAAGGCACCTGAGTATTCTGAATATATGAAAATTTTGGATAGTATTAATAAGAAAATGGCTTCAGGTGAGATTAAAGAAAACACTTTCTATGAATTATCTGCAAATGCGAATAATTTGGGATATGATAATTCTGACTATGACTCCTATTTGGAATGGGGTTCATTTTACACTGAATTATGGAAAAAACGAAAAAATGTTATACTTCAGGGGGCTCCTGGCACAGGTAAAACGTATCGTATTCCAGAGCTAGTAGTACGTCTATGTGAGCCGGAGTTCGATGCTAATAACGCTACTCGTAAAGAGTTAATGTCTGTTTACGATAGATTAAAAGAAGAAAAACGTGTTATGTTTACCACATTCCACCAATCGATGGATTATGAGGATTGGCTGGAAGGTCTACGTCCTGTTTTAGAGAACGATCAAGTAACATATAAAATTGAACCTGGCATATTCAAGAGGTTATGTACAGAGGCAGAACGTCCATTGTCTGCAAAAAAAGATGTGAATATATCAGATGAGGCAATAGTATGGAAGGTATCATTGAGTGGTACTGGTGATAATCCTGTGCGCAGAGACTGCATGAAAAATGGATATATCCGTATAGGATGGGATGGATATGGTGAAAATATAACAGAAGAAACGGATTGGTCAATACACAATGGAGAGGGTAAAACAATATTGAATGCTTTCATTAATACGATGAAGGTTGGAGATATTGTAATGAGTTGCTATTCAAGCCGTACCATTGATGCTATAGGCATCGTTACCGGTGAATACGAGTGGCATGATAATTTTGAACACTATAAACGAGTACGTAGAGTTAAATGGCTTGTTAAAGATATAAATGAAGATATCGTAAAGTTAAACGATGACAAAACTATGACTTTAGGAACTGTTTATAGGTTGAATGCCATAACCTTGGATAAGGTTAAGTCTTTATTGGATAAGTATGAAGCATCCAAAACCTTGATTGATAATAATAAGCCATACGTAATTGTTATCGATGAATTTAACAGAGGGAATGTTTCGAAAATATTTGGTGAACTGATAACATTGCTTGAGCCAGATAAAAGGAAAGGGATGAGGAATGCTGAAAGCGTACTTTTACCATATTCAAAGAAAGAATTCTATATACCTTCAAATGTTTTTCTGGTTGCAACGATGAATACCGCAGACAGATCTCTTGATACTATTGATTATGCTATTAGAAGAAGATTTGCGTTTATTACTGTAAAGCCACAAGAGATTGATGATGATAATTTTAACTCTGAATTGTTTCGTGAGGTAAGTAGTTTGTTTATAAGTAATTATGACGAATACGCTGAAAGTGGATTTGACGACACGATTAAGCTTCTACCAGCAGAAACTTTATCAGAAGAGTATAGACCAGAGGATGTTTGGATTGGTCATAGCTATTTCATCATGGATGGCGAATATGCGCTTCAAGACAGATTGCTTTTTGAAATTATTCCCTTGCTTGAAGAATATATTCGAGATGGAGTTTTGACATCTGAAGCACAACAAACAATAGACAAGCTTTATTTGACTGCGACAGAACAATGAAACTAATACGACTTCAAGAACAAATAGCTGAAAATACTTGTATCCATCAAGATATAGCACAAGATATTATTCCTCATATGCAAGATGGGGAAGATATTGTGTTTTCTGTTTTTCGAAAAGATAATGATAAAGAAATGTGCTTGTCCCTCAGTAGAGATAATGACCATATCTTTGCCAAAGGCTCATATTTCATTGGGCTTGATTGGCTTTCTACGGGAAATGTAGCTATACAAGTTAATCCCAAGATGAACGAGGGCTATGAGATAGATTATATACGCATGTTAAATGACTCATTAACAGAGTGTGAAAACTACAATCATTTAAGTGATCTTGTAACTATATATTTTAATAAGCCTTCAATTAAAGTTTCGCAACAACAAGATTTACTAAGTATATTTCTTATAACAGAGTACCTTAACATACTTAGTTTGATTGTAAAGAAGGGGCTGAAAAAGAGTTTTTACATAGTAAATGAGAATTTTCATAATAAAATTAAGGGTCGTATAATGGTTGACCAAAATATACGAACAAATATAGCGAAAGGACGTATAACCAATAATGTATGTAAGTATCAGGTTTATGGAATTGATTCACCTGAAAATAGAATTTTAAAATTAGCATTTCGTTTCTGTGTTAGACAGTTGGAAGTATATAAATATGCTGTAAACACAGAGCTGTTGAATAAAAAAGTTAGATTTATACGACCTTATTTTGATAGTATAAGCGACGATATATGTGTTAGAACAATAAAAACATATAAAGGTAATCCCGTTTATAGGGATTATAATCAGGCAATTGAATTCGCTCAACTGCTTTTACATCGTTATAGTTATGATATTACGACTATAGGACAAAATGACATTTCTACGCCACCTTTTTGGATAGATACAAGTAAACTGTTTGAGCTATATGTATTTCATCACTTACGTAGAGTTTTTACTGGAAAAAATGAAATTAGTTATCATGTTCGTGCGCATTTCCAAGAACTTGACTATCTTTTAAAACCTGAGTTATGGCCCAATCCATATGTGATAGATGCCAAGTACAAACCTAGATATAAAGAATGCAAAACCATATCAAAGGAGGATGCCAGAGAAGTGTCTGGGTATGCTCGTCTAAGTAAAATTTACGAATTACTGGGTTTAGATGAAGAAAGTGCCATTCCCATAAAATGCTTGATAATATATCCAGACCAAGATAAAAATGAGTTCTTTACGTTCAATCGGGAAAAGGAGCCCGAATTTGAAAGAATATCAGGATATGTAAGATTGTACAAGGTGGGAATAAAGTTACCTCTTATAAAATAATTATAAGGGGATATATTACCCATCCGAAAGGTATTAACGACCTTCACCAGATCAGGTCTGGTTCGGTGGAAAATGATGCAAGTGGAGGAATTCAACCGGATGCTTGAGACCTGCATTCCCAGAAAAATGTACCAGCTGGACTTTGAAGAATTCCTGATTGCAAATGATTTCGGCAAGGATGCGATTGCGTATCTGAGAAAATCCTTTGAGCAGAAACAGCCTTTAGCTCAGGAGATTCACGATAAGGTGCTGAGTCTTTTCAAAAGATACCTTCTCGTGGGAGGTATGCCGGATGCGGTAAATGAATATTTGAACAGTCATAATATCGTTAAAGTGCGAGAGGTTCAGGAAGCCATCAGAGAATTGTATGGTGTCGATGCTTCCCGTTACGAAGAGGATGCTGCAAAA
>ERZ779729.1668-NODE-1668-length-15082-cov-3.250017_pt1 | contig 15082 bp, 12 predicted proteins | sample MGYA00511072_ERZ779729 | MGnify/ENA primary metagenome ERZ779729 (study PRJEB29588, sample SAMEA2156675) | human gut metagenome | biome: human gut; feature: human-associated habitat; material: faeces | place: Denmark | collected 2008/2010 ...
CGCGACGGTGGGCGGCCGCGTGCAGTCGCGTCCCTGTCCCATTGCGGGTGAATTCTTCACGGTCTTCATTGTGCCGCGCATTCGCAGCGCACGCCGGGCCGCGCAGGCAGCGATGAAGTCGCTTAAGGCGGGTGCCGCAAAGAGCACGCCTGCCCTCGCATAAGTTTTGTACGGCAAGATGGAGCCGTCTTCGAATTGAAGACCGTTCGCTGAGAGTGGAAAGCGTGCGGAGACGATTGAGAACGGACGGAGGCGGAAGGAAAGGGAAAAATCGCTGGACGGTTGCCGCTTGCGGCAGTTCAGCGAAATGACGAAGGCCTCCGTTTGAATAGGGGAGATCGGGTAACGCCGATCTCCCCATTCTCTTTATAGGGCGGTCTCTTGTGCAGCATCTCTCGCGCTTGAATTTGAATGACAAGCGTAAAAGGAGCATTGTCGGCCTGACAAGCAGGCATAAGACAGACTATTTAGAAAAGCAAAAATCTAATGCATATCTCTTAAATAGACTGTATTAGTCCATCAGCGCTCTTGCATGTTGATGTGTCTGAAAAACAACATTTTCAAATATTTTGAAAATTAATTTGAATTCATTCAACCTATTGAAAATAAAGAATATTTTCTCAAAACTAGGGTCTTTATCGTAAATAGATTCAAAGGAAATTCATCGATAGGATGAAATGAAAGCGCGACGCATGACCTTCAAATGTCGACCCTCGACGCGAAGAAGCGAAGGCGCATTGAAAATGCATGGCTTCCGCGTTTTTCCCCTGATTGTTCAAAATGCACTGCACAGCATTCGGACAATCCTTCCTCAGTTCAAGGTGAACGATCATGAAAAAGACTCTTGCTGCCGTCGCCGTTCTCGGCGCTTTCGCTGCCGGCTCTGTAGCCGCCGCCGATGTGACGCTCTACGGCGTCGTTGACTACAGCCTCAAGTATTCCCGCGTCGATTCCGACAAGGCCAACGAAGATGCGGTCAACAATTTTGAAATGGCTTCCGGCGCGCAGTCCGGCTCCCGCTTCGGCCTGAAGGGCGTTGAAGATCTCGGCAACGGCATGAAGGTCGGCTTCGTCCTCGAAAACGGCTTCTCCGCTGATGACGGCTCGCTCCTTCAGGGCAGCCGCCTCTTTGGTCGTGAATCCCAGGTCTTCGTGAACGGCGCTTTCGGCGAAGTGTCCTTCGGCCGCGTTGGACAGCTTGTTTCGGGCAATGGTTAAGGTAAGATTTCTATTAAGTAGAAAATTAAAGTTATTCTACTGATTTTCAAAGAAATTTATAATAACAAACTTGTCTTAATATCTATTTAAGTATCCATTCCCATCCTGAAGCCTTCTTCCAAATCGGCTCCTCCTCTGGCATCAAAGATTGAACATGAGCTGAGATAGCTTCTGCCTTTTCCTTTGCATCGGCTTTTGCATAGATTTCTGTCGTTGTAATATTTTCATGACCAAGGAATGTTTTTATTGTCATAAGGTCTATGCCTGAATCGAGCATTCCCATTGCAGCAGAATGCCGCATTGTATGAGGACTGATTTCGAAAGGAATCAATGCCGGATTTTTAGCTCTCACTTTTGAAGCGTATTTTTTAATAACATACGCTATTCCTTGTCTAGTAAATCTATTATTTGAATGATTTACGAAAACGGGCGAATCTAGAGAAACTCCTTTTTGTTTTCGTCTAGTAACCAAAAAGTTTTCGAAAGGTTTTTTGAGATAACTAAGAATAGGAACATATCTGTTTTTTCGTCCTTTCCCATGAATCAAAATGGTTGCAGGATCTTCAAGAGAAATGTCTTCAACATTTATCGAGATAAGTTCAGAGACTCTAATGCCCGTCGTAAATAGTAAAGACACCATTAAAAAATCACGTTCCCCTTTTAGTGAATGCCTATCAATTGACTCCAACAAGGCCTTTACGCTTTCTATCTTCAAATACCTTACCTCTGCAATCGTGTGTTTTTTCTTTGGAATAGAAAGAATTTCTTGCATATTTTTTATAAGATCAGGCCGTTCATTAATTACAAATTTCGCAAAGCTATTAATAACGGCTTGTCGGTGATTTCTGGTATTGATTGAGTTGTTGCAAGATTCTTCCATCCATGTGTAATACTCTTTAATTGATTTTGCATTAAAACAATCGAAATTTAATTTCTTTAAATTGATATTTTTTGTGTTTGTATAATATCTAATTAAAGACCTAAAGCCTAATTTATATGATTCAATCGTAGCCGCTGTGCAGCCCTTATCATTAACAAGATAATTTAAAAGAAATTTTTGCAATAAAGCTGAAAATTCAATCTTTGACATATCATAAATCCTTAAATATGTAGAATATCTTTTTCTCAAATGGTTCTATCATTTCAGGAAATAAATTTTTTACTATTTGGATATAGTCTTCAGTGGCTTCAATTGAAGTGTGTCCAAGATATTTACAAAGGACTGGAAGAGCTACATTTATTTTTAGTCCACTTTTCAATAATTGTATAAATGAATTAACAGCAAAGGTATGCCGGAAGTCATGGATGCGTGGTCCTTTAAAATTTCCAACATAAGGAATATTTGCTAATTTAAGAAATCGTCGATGATGATATCCAAGTGTTGATAAATTCAATTTTTTGCAGTAAGAGTCTTGAAAAATATAATCATCATCATCTATTTTATCAAAAGTTTTATCTCGATAACATTTTAATAATTTCCCCATGGATGACGAAAGAAATACTATTCGCTCTTTGGAATTTTTACTTACCGGTACAAAAATTGAATTTGTTTCAAAATCAACATGCTTCTTCTTAATGTTTAATATTTCTCCTATTCGCATTCCAGTTGAATAAAGCAAACGAAAAATAACTGGTATTTGCAAACGCATTCTTACAGATAAATTTTGAGAAAACGTATCAACTGCTATGAAATATCTGTGAAGTTCATCTCGACTATAAATATGAGCTCGAAATCCGGAAGGAATAAATGCCACATCGGATGGAATGGAAACATCGTATTTCTTTAATCGTAAAAATGTAAAGAAATGCTTAGAGAAATTTACTCTTCTATAGTGTGCAGACTCTGACTCAGATTTTAGTTTTGTTCGCCATTTCTCGCAATCAATTGCAGAAAAGGTTTTTTCATTCTTTTGAATTAAAAAACGATCCAGCTGTCTTGCTAAGGCTATAAAATACGATCCTTTACAACCTTGAGAGATTTTAAACTTAATGAATGAATCCAATTCATATTTAAAAATTGACACAAACTGCATACGACCTACTTTTTGTAATAAATAGAATTTACCTCAGGTATTTCCAAAGAACAAAGTCGTAGACGCTTCTCGTCAACAGATAAATAAATCATTGTTGATTGAATTTGCTTGTGGCCCAACAACTCTTTGATCTCGTATATAGAGACATTACTTTGTAATAGTCCACTGGCAAGAGAATGGCGCAAAACGTGACCGCCATAAGAATGTTCTAAAGATTTAAGTCGTTTAATATCGGCACGTTCGAGGGAATCGTGAATAATGTTGCTTATAGTGGCAGTTGATAGAGGTTGCCCTATTCTTCTGCCTTTCACCGATAAAAAAACTTCCTGAGAGTCACTTTTTGGTCTTGCATTTTGTAACCAATCCCATACGGCATTCCCTGCTGCAGGAAATAATTTTAACGAAATAGGTTGTTTAGTTTTTGTTTGAACGAGTTGTATTCGATCATTTTCCCAATCTAAGTTTTCTAATTTTAAGTTTTTTATATCAGAAACACGAAGTCCAGTACTAATTATTAGCAAGAACATTGCATATGCTCTTTTGCCATTAGCAGAGGATCTGTCAATTTTATTTATGGCCTTTTTAATTTCTTCTCCGGTTAATACTAGAGGAACCTTCTGATTTCGAATTCTTCTGAATTTAGGAACAAATAGATCGAATCTTTCAGATAAAATCTTTGTTTCGAATAAATACTGAAAGTATTGTCTAATATGGCATGCAATATTATAACGCCTGTTAAGGTTATCAGATACATTAATGCAAAAATCAATTATTTGACTTGGTTTCATTTCTGAAAGGCTTTTTATATTATTTTTTTGAGAAATGAATCCAATTCAATTAAGGATAACTTTTTCTTATTTAGGGTTCCTTTGGAGCGTTGCCTTATCTCTTGTAACAATAAAAAGCCATCAACATCTGGAATTGTCCAAATAGCAGGAGAAGAATCCGCTTGATATTCTGGATTTAAAGCTTCGAACTCACCATCGACTCCGAATGAATAAAGCATACGTGCCATTCTAATGGTGAATTTTTGTTTCTCTGTTTTAGCTATCGTGATTTTAGAGGTCTCTATGTTTTCTACAAGAAAGCGTTCGAGCGTTTGTTGCGTAAAACTCCGAAGATTGTTCGCATCGAACCAATTAGCCAGCTTTTCCCAATGACTGACTATGCGATTTCGGTAAGGTAGGGAGTAAGCGAGAGCATCTAAATGTTCTATCGCAGGGACTATCAGTTGGTGTATATCGATAGTCATAACTATGTCCTCTTGGAAGTTAATCTATCAAGGACAATAGCTAATTATGGAAAGTTTTCGTATCGGATTCCCTTTAATATCAAATAGAAACAATAAAAATATACAATATTAAATTCTTGCCTTAACCGTTGTTATGGAATTATTTCCGTAACAACGGCACGTATGGCCTGATGGGCGACATCTCGCCGTTCGGCGCATCCTGGGCCGGTGCGGTTGAACCCTCGACCTACATGGTTGGCTACGGCCGCTTCGACAACACCATTACCTACAAGTCGCCTGAATTCGCCGGCGCCCGCATCTATGCGCAGTATTCCTTCGATGTGAATACGAAGGACGAGCAGAATGTCAAAGATGATCAGAAGAACGTGATTTCTTCTCTCAGCCACACGGAAGGCAAGACGACGGCCAACCGCTACGCAGCTGTCGGCGCGACCTACAATCTTGGGGGCTTGAGCCTCGTTGCCGCAGCCGACTGGTACAACTGGTCCGACAACTGGGACAAAACTTATAACTCCGCCACCGAAAGCTGGAATCACGTTGATGGCAAGGATTCCGACGACGGCTATACCTTCACGCTCGGCGGCTCCTACAACTTCCAGGTTGTGAAGGCCTATCTGAGCGCGCAGTACTACGACAATATGTATGCCAAGGGCTCGAGCGAAGGCGACAAGTACACTGCTGTTGCCGATTATCTCGGCAGCGATCAGTTCAAGGGCTACAGCGTGATCGCTGGCGTGAATGCCCCGCTCGGCGGCGGCCTCGGCATGTTTGCCGTCGGCTATGCTGACCTTGAAGACTGCGATGATCCGGCCGATGCTGGTAAGAAGAAGACCGAAGTTCAGCGCCTGGGCGCTTCCATTGGCTACGACTATCCGCTCTCAAAGCGCACGAACGTCTACAGCGTTCTTTCCTACTCGAAGGACAAGCTTGAGAACGAAGGCAACGTGGCCGGTGCTGACCGCGATCCCACGACCACGATCCTCTGGGTCGGCATGCGTCACAAGTTCTGACCTGATTTTGACTGATCAGACAATCGTTTAACGGAAGAGGCGGTTCCTAGGAGCCGCCTCTTTTCGTTTGATGCGCGCAACAGTTTTGTGCAATTTAAGGATCAAATCAGTCAAATCGACAGCATTGATTTTTAAGGAAATAAATATAATTGCAAGGGTTTACCCGAATAAATTCTCGACTTTATGAATATAGTCTTTTGCGTGACTCGAAAGATTTTCACCGGCGTCCTGAGGACAAAGGTTCTTTTGGGCAACCGGAGGAAAGCAGGTGTGCACGACTTGCTTCCCCCCTTTTTTCAGTTTGTACCGCCCGCAACAAGAAGAAGGGCGGACTTTTGATCAAAGGCTATTCAAAAATGAAAAAGACTCTTGCTGCTCTCGCTGTTCTCGGCGCTTTTGCCGGTTCCGCTGTTGCCGCTGATGTCACGCTCTACGGTTTGGTCGACTACGGCTTCAACTATCAGCACATCGATTCCGATTTGAAGGACGTTGACGCTCAGGACAACTTCACGATGAAGTCCGGCCAGAACTCCGGCTCCCGCTTTGGCCTGAAGGGCACGGAAGACCTCGGCAATGGCCTGAAGGTTGGCTTCGTCCTTGAAAACGGCTTCAACGCTGACGACGGCGCTCTCACGACTAAAGACAAGCTCTTCGATCGTGAATCGTCCCTCTTCCTGCAGGGCAATTTCGGTAAGCTCGGCTTTGGCCGCGTCGGCCAGCTCGCCAGCTCCCTGGGTTCCTATGGCCTGCTCGGCAATGTTTCTCCGTTCTCGACTAGCTGGGGCGACTATTCCGGCATGAAGTTCGTTCAGGCTACGGGCCATACGCGCTATGACAATACGATTTCGTATGTCACGCCGTCCTTCGCCGGCTTCCAGGTTCATGCACAGTATTCGTTTGGTAATTCGGGCGAAGAGGGTGGCCATAAGTGGGCTGAAGGCAAGCCTTCTGCCAACCGTTACTACGGCATTGCCGCGACGTACACGGCTGAAAACCTCTACCTCGTCGGTATTGTTGACAGCCTGAACTGGGGCTCCCAGCAGCGTCCTCAATCTGCTGAGGTCGACGAACTCGACGACCAGTGGACGGTTACGCTCGGCGGCAATTACGACTTTGGCTTCATGAAGCTCTACGCTGCTGCTCAGTACTTCGACAACGCCTGGGGCGTCGGTCAGAAGGGCTTCAGCGGTACGGAATCTTCGATTGCGGCCGGATCCAATATCAATTCCGAAAACGGTCTCGAAGGCTACAGCCTTTCGGTTGGTGTAGGTGTTCCCGCTTTTGGTGGCACGGCCAAGGCTCATATCGGCTATGTTGACGCCGAAGACACGAAGAGCAAGGACGTTCTCGACGCTTCCCGCTGGAATGTCATGGTCGGCTACGACTATGCCTTCACGAAGCGCACGTCGGTATACACTGCCGTCTCCTATCTCCGCGACAGCCTCGAATCCACGAAGGATAACGACAAGACGGATCGTGATCCGTCAGCTGTGGAAGTCATGGCCGGCCTGATTCACAAGTTCTAATAGTCGAACCTGTTGAATATCTAGGCTAGAAAATAGGGCGGATCTTCGGGTCCGCCTTATTTGTTTTTGTTGCTAAGAACACGAGTCGCACCTAAAACATGCGATGCCTCTGATGGTTGCTGAACCATGCAATCTCTTCAGCACCGACTGACATCGCGCAACAACTCGACACTTTCGGACACAACCGTTTGGGCGGCATGGTGAGAAAATGTCCACTGTAGAAGCGCCGCCGGAAGCACGTTGAAAGAAAGCACTCCAGGAAATAGTAGAAGTTCCGCGCGGCGCTCTTCTTTTGCAGCGTTCGATAACCCCTTGCGGCTCCAAAGGCGACAAAAGACTCTTCTATTCGCTTCAAGCTCGTGCTTCAGGCTTTCGAAGCAAGAACAGCCACCATTCCAAAGATGAGACAGATGCCGATGATTTCGGCTGTCGAAAGCACGAGCCCAAGCAAAATGACGCCCAGCACAACGGCGGTGAGCGGCTCAAAACTATTTAACAGCACCGTGACAGGCGCAGGCACGTACTGCAGGCTCTTGAGGTAGCAGCAGAAGGCGCCAACCGTGCCGAAAGCGGCTACATAGAAGTAAAGCGCCAGATTGGCGGCGCTCCAATGAAGCGCCAGCAGATCCGGCGTATCGACAATCCACATGAGCGCGCCGCCGAAAGCCATGCCCCAGCCGACAATGATGTCGATCGGCACGCGCTTCATCAACGCTTTGGGCTGAATCGTGCAGAATGCGCCGGCTGCTGCCGACGCAATGCCCCAGAGCGCGCCTTCGAGCGAAATGTCGAGCGTGTCGAAGCGTCCTTTCGTCACGATGAGCGTGACGCCTGCAGCCGCGAGAAGAAAGGCCAGCCATTCGGTTTTGGCAACGGCGCGGTGTTCGCTGAAAGCTGTCCAGCCAATGACAAAAAGGGGGCCCGTCAACACCATCAGCGCGGCTGTCGCTGCATTTGAGGCTTCGATCGAAAGGAAAAAGGTGAGCTGGATCACCAGAAGCCCGATGCCGTAGATCATGATGCCGGCCGCATTGGCTTTGTTGAATAGCGGCGTCAAAAGGCTGCGGCGTTCAACCAATCCTACATAGAGAAGCAGCAGAACGCCCGCACCCGAGAGGCGGAGCGTCGTCAGATCGACGGAGCCGAAGCCGCAGGATTCCATCAGATACTGCGCCGCGATGCTCATGGACCCCCAGAAGAAGCCTGCGAGAATAGCGAGCACAAAGCCAAGAAGACGGCCTTTCTGCATGAAATTTTCTCCTGGCAAAGATGATTTGAAGACGCCGGATGTCGGGTCGTTATGCAGCCGTACGTTCAAATGTCTGAAAGCGTTCGGCGCATGTTTTCAGCATATTGTGCCGCGGTTGCGCCAGACTCGCGCGAGCATCCTCACGCAGTCATGAAGCACGGCTTGAAGCGTGCGTCGTGGTGACGTTCCGCTGCGGAATCTCTCTGAACATTCGTGCCGCGGCAGGCTATCGCCTTCAATCGAAACGCTTGCGGTTGCAAGACGCATCGCTGGCGGCTTGCAAAGAAAAAGGTGCCGAATCGAACGGCACCCAAGGGAGCACCGGAGAGCGTCAAGGAGCGACGTGCTTAACCGCAGCCAATGAAGGACAGGTCAGGAAATGCCCCCGAGAAATCGAGCGGCACTCACTTTTGGGCCAGCGCTTCAAGGCGCAACAAACTTGTTTTCTCCCGCCGCTTCGAGGAGGAGCGGCGCACGGAAGAGAAGTTCGCCGCTGTTCGGCGTCTCAACGGCACGCGGCGGCAGATAGATGGCCCACCCTTCGGGGAGCGTCACTGCAATCGCGCGATAGAGTTCCTGAGCCGTGAGCTTTGCCGTGCTCGGGAGCGCAAAGGTCAAGTTTACGCCTTCGCCGAAGCGCCAGACGGCTGTTTCACTGCCTGTAGCATCAACGCCGCTCGAGGCGAGCCACCCTGGGAGCCGGACCGCAGGCGAAGCATCTTCATCGAGCGTTGCAAGGCGAAGCTTCGCGATGCAGCGGACTTCCGGGGGCCTTGCCGGCGCGGGATTGACTGGCGACGGGGTTCGCCGGCCGGCGCTCATCTGTCCTGCTGTTTGAGCGTGAGGCGCGGCAGCAGCTTCTTTTGGCGCCGGGCAGCCGAGCGCAGGCGAAACAAGCGTGAGACGCAGCTCGGAAGCGCCTTCAATCATGCCTTCAAGACGATAGCCGCGCGTATTGCCTTCCACTTCAAGGCCGAGCGATTCGGCGCCAGCTTTGATGAGAGAAGCGCTCTGCGAGACGAAGCGGCGCTCCGCATCGCTGCGGCTGAGCGGCGCTCCGGCGATGCCGCTGGCATCCACGGGCACAAAGCCGAGAAGCCGTGGCTTCATGTCTTCGCCGCGAAGCACATTCGTAGCGGCCTTCCCGAAGAAGTCCGCGATTTTCGACGGCGAAAAGTAGTCGCGATAGGATTCGCCGAAAGTGGAGGGCTCTGCGTTCCGGAGAAGATCGGGCAGCGGATGGGCATCCTTCGCGGCTGCCGCTTCGCTCAGATCCTTTACTTCAGTTTCGCAGTAGAACCGCAGCACGTTCTGCGCACGGCTCTGCGTTACGTCATAGACGGGGGCGGCATGGATCTGCCGGGCTGCTTGGCCTTTCTCTTCGGACGCATCCGCCTCATCGTCCGAAAAGGGATTCGCGATCGACGAGAGGGAAGAGAAGGAAGGCATGGAGCTGCAGCCCGCAAGGAGCGCGCTCGAGGCGATGACGCCGGCCAAAAGGGCCGGCCGGATAAAGGAAGAGAGCAGAAGAGGGTTGAAGGACTTCATTTTTTGTGCTTTTCGAAGCTCGATGACCGGCGCGCTGCCGAGAGGCGCAGCGGAAAGCCCGCAGGCTTCAAGCGCCTCCCTGGGCGTTGCATTACTTCGTGCGCGGGTTGAGGAGGAAGCGCTGGATGTCGGTATTGAGGTTCGACACCCACTTGTTCACATTGCGGTGAATGCACGGCATGTCGCCAGCGCAGTTCGGCTTTTCGTCAAGGCCGTAGCTCTTCACATACTTGATCTTGTAGCCGGTCTTCGTATAGACGACGTCGAACGTCGCTTCGTATTTCGTGGCGCGGTTGTTGGACGGATAGGCGAGGCGGACCGTGCCCGGCTTATCCGAGACGACGCGCCAGGCGCGGGCGTTCGCGGCATCGAGAATCGCCGCATGAATGTCGCTTTGCTGGAAGTTGGCGCTCACGGTCTGCTCGGAAGGGAGCACGAGCGTGGTCGGGCCGCATCCCGAAAGAAGCATGACGGCGGCAGCTGAAAGCGCCGCAGCCGCGATGGAAACTTTGCGCATGGTTGTCGTCTCCGCAATGAGAAAAGGAAGGACCGAAAAAGAATTGGAAGCTTCACGTTACCTGAAATCGAAGCCGAGCGGGATTTCGGCAAGCGCAAAAGCACGCAAAAGTCTGCCGGGAAGCGAAGCGATATCGTTTTGATCAAATCCAATCGGCGCTGTTGCGCTGCCGAAGCATAGCTTCACGTCGGCGAGCTCCTGTTATTTCAGAACCTCAACGTCCGAAAAACGAATGCGCGTGACGTCGCCCCCGGCACCTTCGAGGCGAACGTCCTCCACGTACTCGCGTCCGGCGAAGACGGCTTTGCGGAGGAACTGCGAAAGCGCGCCATCCTTAGGCGTCGCTTCGAGAAGAAGCCTTCCGTCAACGCTCGGGCGGCGCTTCACGTCAAAGAGAGCGCTGAGCGCGGCGGGGTCGCCCGAGAGAAGCCCCGTCAGGATTTTGGCGGTTTGCGCCGCCTGGGGATTTACGTCGGCGGCGTTGCCAGTTTGACCGTCCTCCGGCGGCACGCTCTCGTCGAGCCCGTCGCTGAAGCGAATGCCGTGCTCGTCAATCGTCGTGATGCTCGGGAACGGGTCTTCAATGCGCCAGATGAGGCGGCCCGGCGAAAGCTCGAAGCGGCCGGTGCTCACCATGGGCTTCGGGAAGCCGGCAATCATTTTTTCCTCACGAAAAGCCCCTTTGAGCGACCGAACGCGCAGGGCTTCGAGCGCTGCGGCGGCGTCCTGAACGCCGTGACCTGATGCCCTGTGTTCGGTCTCAGCCGCGGGTGTCGTCTCGTCATGCAAAGGCTGAGCGAGCGCTTCTCCCGAAGCAGTGCCCAAGGCAGCGGCGAAGGTGGCGGCAAGGGCGATACGCTTGAGATGCGAGAAGCGAGGGAAAGGCTTCTTCGCAGCATCAAAAGCGTCAAAAGGGGCGGCGCTTGCGACGCAGCGCTGCGGATTCGTGCGTTCCCCGAAGCCGGCAGGCTTCAGAAGCATTTGAAAAAGGCGGCAGTTCTGCAAATGCGTCATGGCGAGGTTCTTTTTGGTCAGTCTGTTGATGGCTCAGTCGAGCCAAGTGAAGCGCGGAAAGCCCGAAGGACGATAAATCATAAGGAGAAAGCGCTGCGTGCGCCTGTGAATGCCTCGGGAACGCCTTGTGAACGCACAGTTCAAGGCTGGCTTTCTGCTGCAGCCGGCTGGTTTGTCGCCCGCATGAAGTCGAGGATCGCCTGCGCTTGCGCTTCAAAATACGGATTGTAGGTGAGCCGCACGTAAGGATGGCCGTCGCGCTTCTCGCCCCAGGCGCCGTACCAGACGTCGCTTTCGGGAATCTCGCAGCGAATGTGCCGAAGGGAAGCGGGCGACTCGTCTGAGGCGCAGCGCGCTGCACGGCCGTTGCGACCGTAGTAGGCGTTTTCGGGCGAAAAGTTGAGGCAAAGATGCGAAAAGCTTCGGATGTGCTTCTCTGGGAGAAAAGCTTCCTGAAAGACGACGCGGATTTGGTCCACGTCGGGCTTGGCTTCGCCGTACCAGAAGACCTCAGAGCGGCGGTTGAGAAATACGCGGTCTGCTTCAGCAAGAACGCGCTTGGTGTCGACGACGGAATCGGCTTCGGCAAGCGCGAGGAAGACCGGTGTCTCAGAGAGGCGCTTCTTCGGCGAATTGAGCGCGCCCTGCGCCGAACGCATCGTGTCGTAGAAGGCGTCAAGCCCCGCCATGGGAACGGTTCGGTATTTCACGGGCGACGTGCCGCCCGCCGCATCTTCCGGCGTGATGAGCCAGTCGATGAAGAGCGACGCTGCAGGCACGAGATAGACGAGGTTGGTGCGCAGATACGGCGCGGGCGAAAAGAGAATGAGGCCTTCGAGATCGGTTTCGGCGGCAAGCTTGATCGCAATGTTGCCGCCCGTGGAGAAGCCCGCCGCCCAGACGCGATAGCCTTCACGCTTGAAGCAGTTCACGCCGCGCGGCTTCGATCCAGTCGACGCCCGTAAAGGCCAGCATGTCTTCGGGCTTGGTGCCGTGGCCTGGAATCAGGATCGAGCGAACGACGATTCCGTCTTTGACGAGACGTTCGGCCGTTTCACGGAAGGTCCAGGGCGAATCGCCAAGGCCGTGAATGAAGAGAACGGCGCGCCCGTCTGCCTTGAGAGGCGGCTGTGGGCGAAGCTCAAAGGGCGTCATCCGGTCGATTTCTGTTGCATGATCCGCAGTTGCGAAGCGGCGATTCGCGGCAATATCGGCGCGCGTTTGCGCAACATAGTCATCGAAAGTCGCAGGCACGGGCGGCAGGTGGCTCTGCGAAGCGCAGCCCGCAAGGATCAGCATCGATGCAGTTAGCAGTGCTCTCTGAAGAAGCTTTCCAAAGTGCATGTCTCGTTTGTGGAAACCCAAAAAGAGATTGAAGAAAAGGACGCGCCAGGTGGAAGGCGCGCACTGCCCCGGTGCGCGACGTGCGGGACAATGCGCCTCTTTGGCAGCCGCCGCTCGAAAACGCTACGAAGAAAAGGCGAGCTTTGGGGCATCTTATAGCGCCGGCTTGATTTATTGCATGCAGACAAACGGACCAAAGGGATGAGGCGGGAGAATACGGGATCTTCGGAAGCCGGCAAATAAATAATGTGTTGCTGCCTGCGTGCCAGCTGCCGACCGTGAAGCTGCTCTGTCAAGTACTGAGTCAACTGTGTATTTTTTACCTATGTACATAAGTAACATAGGTAAAAAGAACAAGCTTACTTATGTTTGACGAAGCTGCGCTAAGTTGAAGAAGAAGTTTGCTCGAGCAGCAGAACCGCACAACACATTGATCTATGAGGAAAATAAATGATTTGGCGGAGATCGGCGCAGCCATGCAGATCGTGCATGGAATTAATGTCTACTTATTCTAGATCTCTCCAGATGCTAAGTTGACTTAAGCAGGCTCGGCTGAAGTCAAGAGCAGCGACAAGTGCATGCCGGGCCGCGCGCGTGAGCGTCCGGAGACGGCTTGCGGCAGTCATCCAACCAGTTGAGGACCGTGTCTGCTGCCCGCTCTGCGGCGCGGCCGCGTACGAGCGCCGCCCGAAAAGCCGCAACTGCGCTCAGGACGATCAATTCGATCCGATCCTTCCAGCGGCCTAAAAGAAGCCGAAGCGGCAAAAACAACCAAGTCCACAAAACCTGTCCGGCGGACATACAATTCTGCTTCCGTCGATCGAAGATGCGCTTCTCAAGCATACGACGGCCGACTGATAACGAAAACACCACCCTCAAAACCAGAATTTCATTTTCGCCATGCTTGCCAAAGGTCTTACAACGATTGCGCTTCTCTGCGTCTCCAACGTCTTCATGACCTGCGCCTGGTATCTGCACCTGAAGCTCCAGGCGGCCAAGATCATCACCAACTGGCCGCTCTTCATGGTCATTCTCTTTTCCTGGTCGATTGCGCTCCTTGAATACGCCTGCATGGTGCCCGCGAACCGCATCGGCTTTGAAATGAACGGCGGTCCGTTCTCGCTCGTGCAGCTCAAGATCATTCAGGAGTGCATCACGCTCTTCATCTTCACGGTCTTCGGGCTCCTTGCCTTCAATATCAGGCTTGGCTGGAACCACCTCGCGGCATTCGTCTGCCTTGTTCTCGCGGTTTACTTCGTTTTCCAGAAGTAGTTGAGGCGATGAGGCGGCGCCTCAAAAAGGGCGCTGCTTTGCGCTTGAACAAATTACCGCGTTGTGCCGTGGCCGAGCGGCTTCTGCGGGAATCGGGCGCCTTTCAGCGCGCTTTCTCGCCCTTTGACGGCGCCGCAGCACTGCCGCCCGCATGGGCGCGGTGCGCATGGCGGCTCAAGGCTTCGGGCTTCGCGCGGCCCCAGAAGTCGTAGAAGTTGAACCAGTCGAAGGGAGAAGCCAGAATTTCCTTTTCGAGTTCGGCCGCATACTTTTGCGCCATGCGCGCGAGATAAGCGTCGCGCGCGCTGCGGGCGGCCTTCGGCGCTTCGTCGAGCGACGCAAAGCGGACGCGGTAGCGCGCCGATCCCGGCGGATCCGACGGCTTTGACGCCTCGCGCGTGCAGCTCATCATGCGAAGCGGACATTTGAGAAGCAGCGCGAGAAGGGCGCCGCCCGTCGGAAAGAAAGCGGGCGCCCCCAGGAAAGGCGCTTCGGCAACGGCTTTTTCCGAGCCGAGCGGCGTGCGGTCGCCCGCCAAAATCAGATAGGCGCCGCGCTCGACCCGTTCGGCGAGCGCCACGGCGAGGGCGGGTGAAAGGGACGCAACTTCAAAGAATTCACAGTGCGCGTGCGCGGCATGCTCACGAGCACTGTCCGCCGTGGCGGCTTCCGAATCCGACCGGCGTCCCGCCCGCTTGAGAATCCGGTTGAAGCGCAGGGCGTGGCCCGTATGTTCCAGGATGACGAGCGGATGCCCTGTGTAGAGTCCGGCTTCCCGGGAAAGGAGCTCTTGACAGCCCGCGTGGGATGTGAGGATGACGGCGCCTTGCGACGGCGAATCGGCTTTGAAGAGATCGTTGCCCGCCACGTCGAGAAAGAGCCGGCGCTTCGGAAGATCGCTTCCGCTCGCCGCAATGATCTTGTCGAGAATGGTTTCGGCAAAGCGCCCGAGGTGCGCAAGCGCCGAACGAAGGCCGGGCTTAAGAAGGAGCGTACGAGCGCGAGCGTCCCGAATCGGGAAGGGCCTTTGAGCGAGCCGGCGGGCGATGCGGCGCTGATAGTCGAGAAGATCCCGCCGAAGGCGCGCGTTCGTGAGCCA
>ERZ779729.1679-NODE-1679-length-15002-cov-10.242457_pt1 | contig 15002 bp, 15 predicted proteins | sample MGYA00511072_ERZ779729 | MGnify/ENA primary metagenome ERZ779729 (study PRJEB29588, sample SAMEA2156675) | human gut metagenome | biome: human gut; feature: human-associated habitat; material: faeces | place: Denmark | collected 2008/2010 ...
CGGCCCTATCTTTTCCGTCTTGCCGGAAAAGATAGGGGAGAAAAGGGGCGCTTGGTTACGATTTGGTGCATGCTGCGTCTGAATTTAGGCGGGAACCAATGTTTTAGCTGGCATTCCACTCGGGAGTCACCCTACGAGTTTTTGACTACGCGCCGCCTGATATGGTACCCCAGATTTGGTAGCACTTGCGTTTGAATATTTGCGACAAAACGTCCTGCGGATAAAAAATTAGGCACTACGGATTCGCATGGGACTTTAAACTATCGCGGGAAAGATCCAAGAAAACCGAAGAGGTTTTCTTGGTCAGTTCAAGGGAGTCTGAGAGAAAATCGAAATCCCCGCCAAACCGCAAATTCAGTCTGCGGTTTGGGAAGGAAGAAATGAGCACAGAGGATAAGAAGCCTTGCTTGCAAGGATTCGTTCCGTCGTGGTCATTTCTGACGCGCCAGCGTTTTCTTTTGGAGAAGCAAAAGAAAATGCTGAATGGCAGTCACAAATTTGTACTACGTATCAGCCCTTCAGCAGTTTCTCCAAAACGCCGCAGGGGCAAAAAAGATACTCCCGTCCCCAGGTTTGGGACGAGAGCATGCTTGCTTCGTGGTGCCACCCAAATTCGGGGAATTATTAAGATCCCCCCTCTTTTGCGCAGGCTCCGGGCTGCGCGGACCGGCGATTTCGGCGCGTTCGCGCCTTATACGCACGCTCGGCGGACGTCCTTCCCGGGTTCGCTGCAAAAGCCTTTCAGCAAAGCGGCTTTCTCTCTGCGCAGGCGAGGGTCCGGTACTGCTTCCGCGTCATTGCGGGTCATCGGATCGTTTTTTTGTTTTTCATCATCATACGCCAATCCAGATCGCCGCGCTGCAGCCCGAGGATCAGCATTTCCGCCGAGGCCAGATTGGTCGCACAGGGGACGTTGTACGTATCGCACAGGCGGAGCGTGCGCATGATGCGCTGATCCTCCCAGGGGTCGGTATCGTTCGGGTCAGAGAACATGAAGACAAGGTCGATCTCGTTATAGGCGATCCGCGCGTCGATCTGCTGGTGGCCGCCCTGGCTCTTGGACAGGAACAGCGTGACCGGCAGGCCCGTTGCCTCTGACACCAGACGGCCGGTCGCCGCCGTGGCGGACAGCGAATGCTTGGACAGGATGCTTTTATACGCGGTGCAGAACTGCACCATCAGCTCTTTCTTTTTGTCGTGTGCCATAAGGGTGATGTTCATACGCTCAGCTCCTTTATGTACGCTTTCGAAATTCTGCTTTTCCGGGGTCACCGGTTTGTGATCTTCATCAGCGGCACGCGCCGGCCGCACAGCCGCCCGGCAATATGGTGGCAGGCCAATGCCGCGCCGTGGTAGGTGTACTGGACCAGCGGCTTTCCCTCCGCCGCGGCGAGCGTCACCGCCGTATCGTCCGGCACGACGCCGAGCAGCGGCAGCCCCACGCCGTCCATGACGTCGTCGACTGTCGCGTGCATCCGGGCAAACAGCCGCGGGATGGCCCGGTTGACGATGAGGCGCGCCGGGATCTCACGCTCCTGCAGCAAAAGCTCCGCCGCACGGGCCGCGTCCCGCTGCGAAGCAGGGTCGGCCAGCGCCACGACCGCAGCCTCGTCCGCATAGCGGGTGGCCATCCGGAACAGCGCGCCCACGCCTGCCGGCGCATCCAGCAGGATCCAGTCAAAGGCGTCCCGCGCCGCGTCCAGCAGCCGGCCGAACGCGTCCGCGTCGATCGTCTCGGGATCCTCGGTCACGGGGGCGGTCAGCAGGAAGAGGCTCGCGAGCGTCGGGTGCTGCGTCGCCTGCTGCAGGGAGTATTCCCCGCGCATGAGCGCCGTAAACGGCAAAACCGCCACATCCTGCATCCCGAGTGCAATGTCGAGATTCCGCAGGCCGACGTCCAGGTCGATGCACAGCACGCGCAGGCCGTCCATGGCCAGGCACGACGCGATCCCGGCGCAGAGCGAGGTCTTGCCCGTGCCGCCCTTGCCGGAGATGACTGCCAAAACCTGTGCCACGCCCTGTTCCTCCCGCATGTTCATACTTATTCTGTATTATAATCGAACCGATGGGGAAATTCAATGGGAAAGTCGCCGGAAGCTGCGATTTTCTTGCTAAAAGCTCCGGTTCTGCCCGCCGCTTCCCGCGCATATACTCTGGATGGAGGCGAAGCATATGAAAAACAGCAGCATCGAAAACCGCTTCTGCATGAGTCTGGTGGCGTTCGCCGTGATCGTCCGGCTGCTGCTGGCGACAGGCGCGGCGGCCGCCGTCGACGAGGCCTTCGGCCGCGCGCCGCAGGCGCAGGCACCCGAGCCGGACATTCTGACGCTCGAGATCCTCGCCGCGCCGGAACCGATCGTCCCGCCGGAGCCGGAACCACAGCCGGAAGCAGAGCCGGAACCCGCGTCGGAACCGGAACCAGAACCCACTTACACCCCACCGGTCTTCTCCGCCGAGGAGGCGGACGGGATCCGGATCGCCGGAGCCTGCAGCTACACGCCGGACAAGCAGACGCTGCTCCTGCAGCCGAGCAGCCTCGATTTTCAGCAGGACGGGCCAACCGTCCTGATCGTCCATACGCATTCGAGCGAGGCCTATACCATGGAGGCCGGATTTGAATACCCGGAGTCGGACGAGCTGCGCACGCAGGACAGCCGCTACTCCGTCATCCGCATCGGTGACGAGATCGCGCAGATCCTGCAGGACGCGGGCATCGACGTCCTGCACGACACCGAACCGAACGACTACCCGAACTACAACGGCGCCTATGAGCGCATGCGCCAGACCATCGAGGGCTATCTTGCCGCCTACCCCACCATCCAGATGGTGCTCGACCTGCACCGCGACGCGGCGGAGGACGCCGGGGGCGTCCCCGTTGCCCTGACCGCCTACCCGGACGGCGAGGCCTGCGCCGAGCTCATGCTCGTCGTCGGCACGGACGAGGGCGGCCTCCCCCACCCGGACTGGCAGGAGAATCTGGCCAACGCCCTGAAGCTGCAGGCGCTTCTGAACCGCAGCGCGCCCGGGCTCTGCCGGGATCTGGACCTGCGCACGGAGCGGTTCAACCAGCATGAGACGCCGGGGTCCCTGCTCGTCGAGGTCGGCGCCAGCGGCAATACGCTGGCCGAGGCGCTCCGCTCTGCCCGCATCCTCGCAAACGCGCTTGTGACGCTGATCCGCGGAGAGGAGGCGTAAGGCACCGACGATCCCATCGGTTTCTTATGCGAAAAAATTTTTCTGAAACCCTCTTGACAAATGCGGGTCCCGTGGATATACTATAACCGTAATGATAATTATTATCAATATTGATTCAGCAAGGAGCCATGCCCATGTCTATCGTCCGAAAGCACAGCCGCAAGCGCGACGCGATCCTGGAATGTCTGCGCTGCACGACCAGCCATCCGACGGCGGAATGGGTCTACAACCAGCTGAAGCCCACGATCCCCGATCTCTCGCTCGCCACGGTCTACCGCAATCTTGCCATGTTCAAGGCCGAAGGGACCATCGACTCCGTCGGCGTGTACAATGGGCTTGAGCGGTTCGACTTCCGCACCGACCCGCACGCGCACTTCATCTGCCGGGTCTGCGGCGCCGTCAGCGACATCAACTGGCTCGAGCTTCCCGCGGATACCCTGCAGGAGGTCGAGCAGCAGACCGGCGCAAGCGTCGAGACCTGCTGCATCGCCGTCAGCGGCGTCTGCGCGGCCTGCATGAAAAAAGACACACAGTAATCACCATCCACCAACACAAATACAAAACAACATTTACGGAGGAAATCATCATGAAGAAATTTGTCTGCAAAGTCTGTGGCTACATCTACGAAGGCGACGCTGCTCCGGCAGAATGCCCCGTCTGTCATGCCAAGAGCAACATGTTCGAGGAAGTCAAGGGCGAGCTGACCCTGGCGGCCGAGCATGAGTACGGCATCTATGCCAAGACCGTCAAGAACAACCCCGACATCTCCGAGGCGGACAAGAAGTATATCTTCGACCAGCTGAAGGCCAACTTCAGCGGCGAATGCTCCGAGGTCGGCATGTACCTGTGCATGGCCCGCATCGCCCACCGCGAGGGCTATCCTGAGATCGGCCTGTACTGGGAAAAGGCCGCTTATGAAGAGGCGGAGCACGCCGCCAAGTTCGCCGAGATGCTCGGCGAAGATCTCGAGCCCAACATGAAGGCCACCACGAAGGATAACCTCAAGTGGCGTGTCGACTGCGAATTCGGCGCCACTCAGGGCAAGTTCGACCTCGCCAAGTGCGCCAAGCAGAACAACCTCGACGCCATCCACGACACCGTCCACGAAATGGCCAAGGACGAAGCCAGACACGGCCGCGCGCTCAAGGGCCTTCTGGAGCGCTACTTCAAGTAAGATGGACTACACGGAAAACACCGTGATCTGCAACTGCAAGCATGTGACCCTGGCGGACATTGACAACGCGCTACAGAGGAGCGCGTACTTCTCCGACGTGGAAAAGGAGTTTGCCGAGGTTCAGAAGCTGACCAGCTGCTCGACCGGCTGCGGCGGCTGCCACGATAAGATTATGGCAGTCCTCTCCGAGCGGCTCAGCGGCTGAGAATAAAGGAGAATTTGAGCATGAAATATGTCTGCGATATTTGCGGCTATGTCTATGACCCCGAGCTCGGCGATCCCGACAACGGCGTGGCCCCCGGCACGCCTTGGGAGGACGTTCCCGAAGACTGGGTCTGCCCCCTCTGCTCGGTCGGCAAAGACCAGTTCAGCCCGGAAGAATAAAAGAACAGATACCCGGAAGCAGCGCTTCCGGGTATCTTGATATCAGATATTACGCGGGCATCATGCCAGCGGCAGGATTGCGTAGCGGAAGCTTGGAACCCCTTTCTTCGAGTACGAGACAAATTCCAGCTGTATCAGCGTGCCGTCCGCTTTTTCTCCATCCGTAATATCGCGAAGGTACATCACATCTTCTGTCTTTTTCGGTGTGAAATTATATACGACTGCATACGGCGATGTCTGCAGCCCCTGTTCTCCCTCGGACGCCGCACGCATATAGGCCTGCACATTATGCGTCAGGGCGCCGCCTTCCCAGGATAGTCTGAGCCGATTTTCTTCCGCTGCTGCCGGAGCCTCTGCGGCCGCAGATAACGCGTCCTCCGGCGTATCAAACAGCCGGATCTTCTGATCGTTCATCCGAATCGACAGGCCGGTCGCTGCAGGCTGTGGTCTGTGCAAAACTACCGCCATGATTCCAAGACACGCGGAAATGGCGAGCAAGGCCGCAATGTGTTTCATATCAAAGCGATTCATAGGAATCTATGCTAAAACTCACACTTCTCGTAGGGCGTTCTACGGTCGTACGAATTGTTCCCTGCGGTCTGAGCGCATAGTCATATTCCGTTTGATCCCAGACCTCCTCCCGGTAATAATGTCTTACATAAAATGCACGCGTATTGTTCGGACTGGAGTCACTCGGGCCAGTATATGATTCGCTCCGCTGATATGTATAACTGCTGGTAGATGTCCCTTCCGCTTCTATGCTCTTGAGATTAAATGGAGCATTCTGCTTTAATTTAAAGCTATTAGTCGAAGTATAGCTTCTCGTGATTGTTATTGTCTGCCCACGGGCGACCGAGAACAACATCTCAGATAGCCAACTCATTTCACTAGAAGTGCTGACAAGTGTGTTTTCCCAGCTTTCATACCAGCACGGCGAAATATCATTTTGAGGATTATCCTCAGCATCACAACAGTCCCAAATAGTAATCAAAGTATTATCTGTAACCAAAAGTCCCTCTAGTAATGCACAAATATCCTCATCGCCCCAAGTACATAAACTCCCATCGCCCATTTGTACCCGTATTGTTGTCCCATTGAAATTAACCATTCTCTGATTCACGTGTTCGGATGCAAAGGCAGGGACACTAAGTGTAAGAAGAAGTACAACACAAAGCAAACAAGATAAAAATTTTTTCATCATAAACCCTCCTTTTCATTGACGACATGGCGAAAGCGAATTGTTTACAATGGCACTACTTGAATTATCATCCCCCTTCCAAGCTCTTATTTCTAATTCGAGCATATCATAGCAATGCTAAAATACGCAATATGGCATTATATAGAATCTTGTTTCATAAATTTGTATATAATTCCGAATTTTGTTGCCATCATATTATGAAACCTGCCCATTTGCATCTTCGGGCCGGTCTGTGGTACACTACTCGCAGAAAGGAGTGATCTTATGCAAGAATATGAAGTTTTGATCGAGACCATCAACCCCTGCGGGGGGGAGGCGCATGCGAACAAGGAGTTCCGGGAGATCGAGACCGACAGCCCGGAGGCTTACGTCCGCGAGCAGGGCCGCTACCCCATTCTCGATTCCGGCAAAAACGCCGCAGGCGACACCGTCATCACCACCGGCGACGGCAAGGGCGTCATGATCCGCTATACGTTCACCGCGTAAAAGAGAATTCTCCGGACATTGGTGGTCGTAAAACAGTTATGGAGCGCATCGATACCGATGCGCTCCATTTCTCATGCCAACATGCTATGTACCGGGGCAGCGGCCCTTGGCTCTCCCTTTGGGAGAGCTGTCACCGCAGGTGACTGAGAGGGCCTTGCAGCCTTTTTTGAATGATCAGATCAATTTGTGTGCACACACCACGAAAATCTCTGTCAATATCCCGGTTGGAAAATCGCAAAACCTCCAAACCAAGAGCCGTCAGGAATCGAGAGCGTTCAGCATCATAAGCAAGCTCTTGGGGTTCATAATGTTGAGAGCCATCCAATTCAATGACCAGTCTGGCCGAAGCGCAGTAAAAGTCCACAATGAATCTGCCGATAATCCTCTGTTTGTAAATCTTTACTGGATATTTGCGCAGAAAAAGATACCAGAGTTTCCGTTCGTGGGGTGTCATCTCCCTGCGAAGCCGCCGGGCATTTTCTAATTGGGTGTTGTCTTTTGGTATGGGCATTGTTTCCCCTCTCCGTCCTCGCTGCGCTCGGCCACCTCTCCCAAAGGGAGAGGCAAGAAGCTTCCTTATCCGTCCGGAGTGTGTTTTTATCCGAAGATCACCTGCGCCAGGACGGCGGGTCTGCCGTCGGCGTGTTTGACAGCCATGCGGCAGCGGCCCTCCTCCCGGCGGCAGAAGACGCCGAGCGTCTCGCCCTCGAGGCAGGGGCTCGCGTAATGCGCCTCGATGGTCCGGATCATGCCGGAGGCCAGCTCCTTCGCCGAAAAGCAGTCGAGCAGCAGGCGGATGTAGACGACGTTGTTCATGTGCCGCCCCATGTCGATGTCCGTCGCGCGGACCGGGCGGGGATAGACCAGCTCGTCCTGCGTCAGATCGTCGTGAAAGCGCGTGGGCGGTTCGTCGATGGCCGCGCCCGGCCGGAACGGGAAATCCGCCGGGAAGCCGGACTGCTCAAAGCGCAGGATCTTCCCCTCCGGCCCGAGGATCGCCCACTGCGTCCGGCCGAGGGCGACGGTCTTCTCTCCGTGCGTCAGCCGGTAGCTGCGGAAGCAGCGGATGTCGCGGCCCTCGCAGCGCTCCGGCCAGGTCTGCGCCGTCAGCGCGTCCATCAGATATGCCGGCTCGTAAAAGTCCACGCGGCTGTGTGCGGTCAGCCAGAATTCGCCCCGCTTCGCCATCGCCGCGCCGCCGACGCCGATCGCCTCCGCATGCTCCGACGCGATGCCCTGAAAGATCGTGAACGCCGCCAGCGGCGAAAGCCCCGCGCGCCTGCCGCACAGGTCCGGGGTCAGAACGATCTGCTTTTCAAAACTGCCTGTTTCCATGGCTGTTTCCGCCTCCTGTTTTTTGCTGTTTGTATTATACCATGTTGGTTTTCTGTTTGCCAGTTTGGTTTCGCTTCGGAATCCTACAATAATTCCAGAAATTTTTCGTTGTTTGCATTGGAATCATGTTGATTTCTGCGCGGGTTTGGAGTATGATAGTCACATGTTTGAGACATACGTCCGCGGTCTTTTGATATGAGGCCGCGCCCGCATTTCATACGCAAGGAGACGTTAGCATGATTATTACGCAAAAGAAGCCCATGGAAGAGCTCATGGCGATGGTCGGCGACGCAAAGACAGTTGCGATCGTCGGCTGCAACAGCTGCGCAACGGCATGTCATACCGGCGGCGAGCCTGAGGTCGCCGCCCTGGCCAAGGCCCTCGAAGAGGCCGGGAAAAAGGTCGTCGGCACAACGATCGCGGATTACTGCTGCATGAATCTCGGCGTCAAGGGCAAGATGAAGCCCCTGGTCGCTGCCAAGCCGGACTGCGTCATCTGCATGTCCTGCGGCGACGGTGTGCAGTGCGTGGCCAAAAACGCGCCCGGCATCCCCACCTATCCGTCCAACAACACCATGTACCTCGGCGAAGCTGTCCGCTTCGGCGTATGGGAAGAAGCCTGCCACTTCTGCGGCGACTGCGTTCTCGGCCAGACCGGCGGTATCTGTCCCGTGACCCAGTGCGCCAAGAGCCTGGTCAACGGCCCCTGCGGCGGCCAGAAGAACGGCAAGTGCGAAGTCAACCCGGAAAATGACTGCGCATGGATCAAGATCTACAAGCGTCTGGAAGAGATCGGTCAGCTCGATAAGCTCGGCCACACCCGTGAGGACAAGGGCTACGCGAAGTTCAGCTATCCGAGAACGATCAGCTTAAAGGGGAAGAAATAATATGAGTATGTTGAAAGAGGCTTTTGCAGCCGGTAAATTTGGCGTCACCGCCGAAATGGCGCCCCCGAAGGGTTATGATTTTTCTGAGCAGCTCGAAGCTGCCAAGCTCCTGAACGGCAAGGTCCACGGCGTCAACGTGACCGATATGCAGTCCGCCAGCCTCAAGGCCTCCAGCCTTGGCCTGTGCGTCGCGCTCAAGAACGCGGGCGTCGAGCCCATTTTGCAGATGACCGGCCGTGACCGCAACCGTATGGCGATCATGGGCGATATCCTCTCCGCCGCCGCCTTCGGCATCGACACGATGCTCGCGCTCACGGGCGACCATCCCGTCGTCGGCGACTGCCCGGAATCCAAGCCGGTCTACGACCTCGATTCCGTCGGCATTCTGAAGATGCTCACGAAGATGGAGCAGACGAACTGCGACTGCGGCGGCAACGAGATCGCCGGCGGCGCGCCGAAGTTCTACAAGGGCGCTTCCGTCACCCCGGTCTACGACCCCATCGAGCTGCAGATCAACAAGCTGCGCCAGAAGGTCGAAAACGGCGCGGAGTACATCCAGACCCAGGGCATCTTTGATCTTGAGACCTTCAAGCGCTTCCTCGACAAGGTCGACGCGGCGGGCATCAAGACCCACATCATGGCCGGCATCATCCCGCTGAAGGCCGCCGGCATGGCAAGATACATGAACGAGAACGTCCCCGGCATCGCCGTGCCGCAGGATATGATCGACCGTCTGGCCGCAGCCGCCGCCGAGGGCAAGGAAAAGGGCGTCAAGGGCCTGCCCATGCAGCTCGGCATCGAGATGGCCGCAGAGATGATCGCCAGGATCAAGGATGAGCACCTGTGTGACGGCGTGCACATCATGGCCATCGGCGCGGAAAAGAACGTCCCGACCATCCTCGAAAAGGCCGGCGTGACGATCTGACCCCAGCTATATTTCAGCTTCCATCCGTCCAAATGGATCGCCTGAGTTTTCGATACAGACCCAGAATATAGCACCAGCGGCAGCCCCCAGTCCAGGGGCTGCCGCTTTGTATTGTCTTTTTATCTTTTTGTGATCTCCGGTCACTCCCACGGGCTCGGCAAGGTCGGCTCCGTCGGGATGTCGGTGCCGGGGTCCCACGGATCGGTGGGATCCGTGGGATCGGTCGGATCGGGTTCATCCGGCTCCTCCGGGATCTCCGGCTCGACGTACGGCGTGCATTTGTACGACGTATCGCGGTGCTTGTACGTATCCGTGTGCAGCAGCTCGGTCTTCAGGACCTTGCCGCTCGCGTCCACGTAGTCGCGATAGGCCTTGACGGTCTTGCCGGTGTAGGCGTAGTTGACCATCTCGCCCTTGACGTACTTGTTGCCCTGCTTGTCGACAACGAGATTGACGGTGTTGCCGTTCTCGTCCACGCCGGTCCCGGCGTCGGTGATCTCGGTCTCCGTGCCGTCGATGACGGTCTTCGGCTGGCGGGTGGCGATGACCTCGTTGTGCAGGACGATGTGGTCGTAGCTCTTATCCTTCGGCGTGGTGCCCATGAGCTTGATGTGGACGTAGCCGCCGGAGACCGACGCGTCGATGCGCAGCGGATGGTCGGTGCTGTTGACGAACTTATAGTCGAGGCTGCCCCAGTAGATCGTCGCGTCCATGCCCAGCTGGACATAGGTGACGGTGAACATGTGCGGGGCCCGCTCGGTGACCTTGAGGTCGGCGTAGAGGCAGGCGGTGTAGATGGTCGAGGCGACCTGGCAGACGCCGCCGCCCTCCTCGGCCTCGCTCTTGCCGCCGGTCTGGTAGACGATGGCCTTCTGGTAGCCCTTCTCGGCCGTGCGCTCGCCGACGATCTTGTTGAACGAGAATTCGTCGCCGGGGTTCAGGATGGTGCCATCGATGGCCTTGCAGGCGAGCTCCAGGTTCTTGGTGCGGCCGGCCTGCGCAGTATGCGGGCTGTCGCAGGAGCCGAGCACGTCGGCGAAGTATTCCTTCTCCAGATCCGCCAGCGTGACCTCCGGCTGCATTTCCTCGGCCTGGATGGTGATGGTCGTGCCGGCGTCCGCCATGGCGATCTGCTGCGTGTAATACGACACGTCAAAGCCGAAGCCGACCTTCTCGGCCACGAGCTCCTTCTTTTCCTCGTCGTAATATGCGTCCTTCATCTCGGTGGCGAACTGATCGTAGTACGTCTGCAGATCGACCGGGGCGCAGGGCTCGGTGTCGTAGTCGAATTTCAGGTCGGAGAAATCGCCGCTTTCAAACCGCGCGACGACCTCGTCATAGAGCTTATCGGCGTCGAGCGAGATCTTCGGCGAGCCGGTCACGACCGTGACGGTCTTCGCGTCGGCGTCAACGGTGACGATCGGGTCGATCTTCTCCGAGGCGCAGGCCCGGGCCGTCTGGTCGATCAGGTCGCGGATATACGTCGTGTCCAGATTCTTGCCGGACTCCAGCGCGATATCCTGCCGGTCCTTTTTCGCCTTCTGGTAGGTGATGAGCGCCTTGATGGGGCCGCCGTCGCGGCCGTAGTTCATGGCGGCGTCGGCCGCCTCATCCGGGTTCAGGGCAACGTTCGTCACCTCGGGGGTGAATTCGATCGTCCGGTCCGGCAGGACGACGGTCAGCGTATCGGCGGCAGTCTCCTGCTCGACCGCGAGCTTCACGGCGTTGATGGCCGCGTCGCGCTTGAGCCCGCCGACGTTGACGCCCGCGACATACACGTTCGGGAAGATCGTGTCGCTTCCCTTCAGGATAAAGCCATAGGTACAAACGCCGAGCACCGCCAGCAGTGCCACGCACCCGGCAATGACCGCGATCTTCTTTCCGGAGGCGGCGGACGGTTTCTTCTTGGGGCCCGCAGCGGCCTTCTCCGCCGAAGTCTTGTGCGCGGCGGGGCGGCTGGCCTCAAATCTGCCTTTCTTTCTGATAAGGATCCCTCCTATTCAAGCGCCACAGGGCGACATAATCTTTTTTGTGTCTGTATTATACATAAAACGTCGGTTTTTTGCAACGGCATTCCCGACAGGAACGGGCCCCGGAATTCTGAATTTTCTATTAATAATTTCACCCTTCGGCCGTCTGCGCACGCATGGCGGCATAGGTCCCCACGAGCTGCGTGGCGAGCTTCAGCGCATCCTCGCCCTTTTTGAGCTTCACGGACAGCATCGGGACCTTGCCCGCCGAGAAGAAGATCCGCCCCTTGAACTGCGCCTCGGCGCAGCAGGCCGAGATGGCCGCAAAGTCCATCGTGGCGAGGGACAGGAGGATGGCGCCGTCCTTCTGCGTGATCTCAGTGATGCCGGCGGCCGCCGCGCGTGCGCGCAGCAGCGCGATGGCGATGAGGTTCATGACGCCCTTCGGGGGATCGCCGAAGCGGTCGACGATCTCGTCGAGCAGCTCGTCGGCGTCTTCCTTGGTGCGGATGGCCGCCATGCGGCGGTAAAGGTCCATCCGCTGCTCGCCGGAGGAGACATAGTCCTTGTTGATATTCGCCGTGACGGTGAGATCCGCCGTGCATTCGGGCTCCTTCTGCGCTTCCTCGCCGCGCTCTTCGAGCACGGCGTCTTCGAGCAGCTTCAGGTACATGTCGTAGCCGACGGTCATCATGTGGCCGGACTGCTCCGCGCCCAGCAGATCGCCCGCGCCGCGGATCTCCAGATCGCGCATGGCGATCTTGAAGCCGGAGCCGAACTCCGCGTATTCGCGGATGGTGTCGAGCCGCTTCTCCGCGATCTCCGACAGGACCTTTCCCTTGCGGAAGGTCAGGTAGGCATACGCGTGGCGGCTGGAGCGGCCCACGCGGCCGCGGATCTGGTGCAGCTGGGCGAGGCCGAGGCGGTCGGCGTCCTCGATGATGAGGGTGTTGACGTTCGGGATGTCGATGCCGGTCTCGATGATGGTGGTGCAGACGAGGATCTGGATCTCACCGTTCGACATCGACTGCATGACGTCGCCGAGCTGCTCCTCATTCATCTTGCCGTGCGCGACGGCGATCTCCGCCTCCGGGATGCGCTGCTTGATCTTCGCGGCGCACTGGTCGATCGACTCGACCCGGTTGTGCAGGTAATAGACCTGCCCGCCGCGCGCAAGCTCGCGCCGCATGGCCTCGTCCAGAATGCCGTCCTGATGCTCGAGGACGAAGGTCTGCACGGGATAGCGGTCCTGCGGCGGCTGCTCGATGGTGGACATGTCGCGAAGGCCGGACAGGGCCATATTGAGCGTGCGCGGGATGGGCGTTGCGGATAAGGTTAAGACGTCCACGCCGCGGGAAAGTTCCTTCAGCCGCTCCTTGTGCGTCACGCCGAAGCGCTGCTCCTCATCGACGATGAGAAGGCCCAGGTCCTTGAAATGGATCTCCTTCTGCAGCAGCTTGTGCGTGCCGACGATGAGGTCGATCTTGCCGGACTGCAGGTCAAAAAGCGTCTTTTTGATCTGCGCGGGCGTGCGGAAGCGGGAGAGCACGTCGATCGTGACCGGGAACGTCGCAAAGCGGCGCATGGCCGTGAGATAATGCTGCTGGGCAAGGACGGTCGTCGGGACCAAGATCGCGACCTGCTTGCCGTCGAGGATGCACTTCATGGCCGCGCGCAGGGCGACCTCCGTCTTGCCGAAGCCGACGTCGCCGCAGAGCAGCCGGTCCATGGGCGACGGTGACTCCATATCGCGCTTGATCTCGTCGATGCAGCGCAGCTGATCGTCGGTCTCCGCGTATTCAAAGCTCTCCTCAAATTCCTGCTGCCACGGCGAATCCGCCGCGAAGGCGAAGCCCGGCAGCCGCTTTCTTTCAGCGTAGAGCTTGATAAGGCCCGCGGCCAGATCCTTGGCCGCGGCCTTGGCCTTGGCCTTCGTCTTCTGCCACTGGTCGCCGCCGAGCTTGTTGAGGCGCACGGGCGTATCCTCGCCGGCGCCGATATACTTGCTGACAAGATCGAGCTGCGTGGCCGGGACGTACAGGCAGTCCGTGCCCTGATAGGCGATCTTGACGTAATCCTTCGTCACGCCGCCGACCTTCAGCTGCTCCATGCCGACGTAGCGGCCGATGCCGTGGTGCTCGTGGACGACGAGGTCCCCGGGCGTGAGGTCGGTGAACGAATCGAGCTTTTTGCGGTTCGTGGCCTTTTTCGGGGCGCGCGTTTTCTTCCGCTCCTGCCGGACGGCGATCTGCCCCTCTGTTAAGATGGCAAATTTCAGCGTCGGGTATTCAAGCCCCGCGGGAAGCGAGCCCGGCGCGAGCAGGATCTGCCCTGGCTGCGGCAGCTTCGTGAGCGGGAACGCCAGAAGCGCGTTCAGCCCGTTCTGCGCCAGAAGGTCCTTCAGAATTTCGCCGCGCCGCTGGCCGCCGCACAGGACGATCGAGCCATATTGGTTGGCCGTGTAATTTTTCAGGTCCGACGCCGCCGTCTCCAGACTGCCGCCGTAGCCCGGCAGCTGTCGGGCCGTGAACGACAGGAGCTTTTTGGGCGGCAGGCTCTCGGGATACCGGGCCGCGAGGAAGCCGTCGCAGTAGACGACCGCCCGGCCGCGCAGCTGCGCGGCCAGATCCTCGATCGAGCCGTAATAATCGCACAGCTCGCCAAACAGCGTGCCGGAGGTCAAAAACGAGTCGAGCAGCAGGCCGAATTCCTCCGCCTTTTCCTTCTCCGCCCGCTGCAGATTCCCGTGGTCGCAGAACGCGACGACCGCCTCCTGCGACAAATACGCGGCAGCCGTGGTGAACTCCGGATAGATGAGCGCCATATAGCGGTCGGCGCTGGCAAAGAGCGTCTCGTTCTCAAGTGCTTCGCAGTCCTTCTGCAGGGTGTCGATCAGCGCCTGATTGGGCGTTTTCCGGCGCTGCTGGCGCGCGATGATCGCGCGCAGATCCTCACACAGGCCCGCCGTGCCCTGCGGGTGCAGGTGCGCCTCCGTCTCCGCCACGGGCAGGAGGACGGCCTCTTCCACGTTTTCCGTGCGCCGCTGGGTGATGGGGTCAAAATAGCCCATGGTGTCGAGCTCGTCGCCGAAAAACTCCGCGCGCAGCGGATTTTCGCACGCGGGCGAATACACGTCCAGAATGCCGCCGCGCAGGGCGAACTGCCCCACGCCCTCGACGAGGCTCGAGCGGGTATAGCCCGCCCGCGTCAGCCGGGCGACCAGATCGTCCACGTTGTATTCCGCCCCGCACCGCAGCCGCACGGACGCCGAGAACAAGACCTCCCGCGGCATCGTGCGCAGCAGCAGCGCGTCCAGGCTCGTCACCAAAACCGGCACCTGCCCCTGCGCCAGCGCATACAGCAGCCGCAGCCGCTTCTGCTCCCACTGCCGCGAGACGCCCGAGGCCTCCACAAACGTGAGCTCACGCTCGGGGAGAATCGGGATCTG
>ERZ779729.1686-NODE-1686-length-14976-cov-4.441592_pt1 | contig 14976 bp, 8 predicted proteins | sample MGYA00511072_ERZ779729 | MGnify/ENA primary metagenome ERZ779729 (study PRJEB29588, sample SAMEA2156675) | human gut metagenome | biome: human gut; feature: human-associated habitat; material: faeces | place: Denmark | collected 2008/2010 ...
CAAGAAGAAACAGCAAAAGCACCGAAATATGTTTTCTGTTTATTGGTGATGGTATATAGAGGATCGGATATACCTCATCCAGCGGTCGATTTTGCCAGTCTTCGATCTGAGGCATGATTTTATCTGTAACGTCTGAAATAAAGCCTTCTGATGTTTCAAAACCGTAGATATCTTCGATGGTTTCGGATATTTGACGGGTCGTCATCCCTTTTGCATACATGGAAATAATCTTCTGATCGATTTTAATAATCTATGACCGTAGACTATTGCTGTACATTAAATTATAATGAAAAAATTTCAAGTTGCACATTCCCTCCAGATCAGACGGCAACGTGTAGATGTAAGCGTTGCTGTATAGTTCATCCAGCATTGCTCCCTGCACAAACCCAGTAAAGAGAATCCGATCGTCACCCTTCGCCAGTTCTTTCAATTCCTCCATAAAGGAATCCGTATCACTAGAGCCGCCTGCGATAACCAGCTTTTTATCCGTCTTGACATTCTTGAAGGCCTCAACCAGATATCGAATCCCCTTTTCTGGCACCAGACGACCGAGGAACAATATGTAGGAATCTTTCTCTAATCCAAAATGATCCGTGATCAGCTTTGCTTCCCGAACCTCAGGTCGATTGACACCATTAGGGATAAAATGTGTCTCCCTTCCGTAGGTCTCCAAGAAATACTTCTGCACGTCTTTGCTTAGAACAATGATCTCGTCCGCATATTTCACAGCATTCTTTTCGCCGCCACGAATGAACTTGGATGCAACGCTTCCGCGCCACTTCTCGCGATCCCAGTCCAAACTGGCCGATGTCAAGTCTCGGACAACATTTTTCACAAATAAATTTGAAAAAAAGCAAAAAATAAGCCCTACAAGGCTTTCAGTCGGTATCGAACCGATCTGAGCCTTGTAGGGCTTAACAGTTTACTCTATATGTTTTTTCTTAGACCGCCTGCAGAGAGGTGTTTTCCATCCCTTTCTTAAATTCCTCTACTGTCATTCCAGCATCTTCCGCTGCTTCTTCAATTGTCACACGGCCTTGCCTCACCTGTTTAACCAGCATCCGCATCTCACCAATGTTGATGCCTTCGGCCTTTACGCCCTGACTAAGGTTGCACATTGATTTTGGCATATATCATCCTCGGATATGCCATCGTTCCTTTTTATCATTTCTGTACTCCCATCATTTTTTCTTCGATGGGAATACTGGTGGTGAACGACAGCGACAAAGAATCTTGTCGAATTGAAAATTGACACACGCAAATTCTTCAGTATATGTCCACCTGTGTGGATCATGTACCGTCAGGATTCGCATATGGCAGTGGTAATTCCATTTCGTTTTTCGCGTGGAATTGCCAGAGTTATTCATTCGACAAACTCATAATGCGGTTCTCCGTATAGAGGAAAAGCCTATTAAGTTATAGGCAATGGCTTATAACCGCACTTTGAGAAAAGAGGCCTCAAGGTACTTTTTATCTTTTGAATTTGTTGTATACCTCCAAATGAAAAAAACAAGGAGAGGCTTCCAAGGAAACCTCTCCTTAACTGGTATTAAGGGCTATGTCAGAATCTTTCCGGCAGAATATTTACGACAGGTAACTTACCGATACAGCGGTCCGTACTGCTTGCACGCAGCATAATCCGCAGCCTGCTGATCCTGTGTGCCGAAACTGGCCCATGCGTGGGGGCGATAAACCTTCTCGGCAGGGACATTGTGCATCGTGACCGGGATGCGCAGCATGCTGGCCAGCGTAATGAGGTCAGCACCCACATGGCCGTAAACGGTCACACCATGGTTGGCACCCCAGTTTGCCATAACGCTGTACACATCGGTGAACGCTCCCTGTCCGGTCAGGCGCGGGCAGAACCATGTGGTCGGCCAGGTCGGGTCGGTGCGTTTGTCGATAGTGTTGTGGATCTCGTCGGGCAGATCAGCCGTCCAACCCTCGGCAATTTGCAAGACGGGTCCAATGCCCTCCACAATGTTGAAGCGCAGCATCGTAACAGGCATCTCTGCCTTGCAGCGGAAATGGCTGGAATATCCACCGCCGCGGAAGTACTCATAGTCCGCACGGCACCAATCGGTGGCGTTCAGGCACGCCTTGATGTCCGCATCGGTCATCTCCCAGAACGGCTTCATCACGTGGTTGCCCTCGGCATCCACGCAGGCACCGGAACCGTCCAGGGCCGTTGCGCCGGAATTGATGAGATGAATAAAGCCGTTGGCGGCAACGCCGTCAGGCTTCTGCCCGGTCACACGCTCGCAGGCTTCGGGGCTCCAGTAGGTGCGCACATCATGGAAGCACGGCGCAGAGCCGGAAACAAGGCTGCCCAGCATCATGGCAATACCGTTGCAGGTGTCGTTCTCAGTGGCGAACGGAGTCGGGGCCTTTGGGCCGTTCCAGTCAAAGGTAGAAGCCATGATGGCCTCGGTGAAGTCAGCATTCGGCAGCCAGTCCGTCCACTGGCGCTGGCCCTGGAAGCCGCCGACCACAGCGTTGCGGCCCAGCGCTTCCTCATGCCAGCCCATCTCGTCCAGACGCGGATTGCCGTACAGAATGTCGCGGATGATCAGGGTCATCTTGACGATAAACTCCCAATCCTTGTCAGCCGGAACGATCTTCGACTTCGTGATGACGGGTGGCAGATTCTTGCCGAGGTTCTTATCAAAGCCCTCTTTGCAGTTCTCGCGCACCCATGCCAGCGCCTTTTCATATTCGTCGTGGTCATAGATGCCGATGGAAATACGGCGCAGGATCTCGACCTCATCCACCCACTCGGCGCGGATGCCAAAATATTTTTGCAGAACACCCGCATCGCAGAAGCTGCCCGCAATGCCCATCGTCACAGCGCCAATATTGACGTAAGCTTTGTTCTTCATCCAGCCTGCAGCAACAGCACCACGGGCAAAGCGCAGGATTTTCTCGGCTACGTCATCGGGAATCGTATCATCGTTGGATTCCTGCACGTCATGGCCATAAATGGAGAAAGCAGGCAGACCGCGCTGGGCGTGTGCTGCCAGAACCGCAGCCAGATACACCGCGCCGGGGCGCTCGGTGCCATTGAAGCCCCAAACTGCCTTGATGGTGTTGGGGTCCATGTCGAACGTCTCGGTGCCGTAGCACCAGCAGGGCGTCACGGACAGCGTTGCCGTAACATTCTGGGTAGAGAACTGCTCTGCCACACGGGCAGCCTCGGCACCGCCGCCAATCGTCGTACAGCCAATCACGCACTGCACCGGCGTACCATCGGGGTACTTGAGGTTCTCCGAAATCAGCTTGGCGGCATTTTCTGCCATGCGCATCGTCTGATTTTCCAGGCTTTCACGGACACCGCCCCAGCGTCCATCAATTACAGGGCGAATACCAATTTTAGGATACAGCATAGTTGCACCTTCCTTATTATAGTAGGGTTTTGAAACGATCATAAGCGGCGTTCCATTCCGCATCGTTCTGTGTGCTTGGGGTATATGTTTTAATGACCTCTGTTTCCGCAATCAGTCGGCGTCCCTGTGTGATGGAGTCCAGCAACCCCAAGGCCTTCAGCTGGATCATGATGTTGCCGAGCGCCGTAGCTTCCACCGGGCCTGCCTTTACCGTAAGGCCGCAGCAGTCTGCTGTCATCTGGCAAAGCAGGCGGTCTTTCGTACCGCCACCCAAAACGTGCAGGGTCGTAAATGCTCGACCTGTTACAGCGGAGAGCTGCTCTATCGCATAGCGATATTTCAGAGCAAGGCTCTCATAAATGCAGCGCATTACGGCTCCCACCGTTTCCGGGACGGGCTGGCCGGTTTTGCGGCAAAATTCCTGTATTCTGCCCGGCAGGCCGCCGGGGGCAACAAATTCCGGGGCATCCGGGTCAATAAAACTGCGCAGCGGTTCGGCGGCAAGTGCCTGTTGCTCCAGCTCCGCGAAAGAATATGCCTGTCCACGGCGCTTGTACTCACGGCGGCTTTCTTGAATCAGCCAAAGACCGATGATATTTTTCAGATAATTGATTTTCCCGTTTGCACCGAGTTCATTGGACAGCCCGCTTTGGCAGCTGTCTGCCGTCAGAATCGGAGAATCCAATTCCGTTCCCAGCAGGCTCCATGTGCCGCAGGAGAGAAATGCTGTATGTTCGGCATCCTCCTCGGCACACGGCATGGCAGCCGAGGCGCATTGTGTATCATGCCCTGCCACCGCAATGATTTTCGCACCGTTTGCAAGTGTACCTGTCACTGTGCCGCTGGCAACAATGGGTGCGAAGCGGTTTTCCGGCAAGCCGTAGGCGGCCAGCACTTCTCTGCTCCACTGCCCTGTGCGGGGGTCCAGCATCTGGCTGGTGGAAGCAATGCTGCGTTCGCAGACCGGCTCGGCCCCCAACAGAGCCGCAAACAAATCCGGCATAAAAAGGATCTGCGCAGCCTTTTGCAGCAGTTCCGGGTCCTGCTCACGCAGAGCCAGCAGCTGGAACAAAGTATTGATTGCCATGATTTGATTGCCGGTATGGGCATACAATTCTTCTGCAGGCATACGGGCAGCGGCCTGTTCCGGTTTGCCATTCGTTCGGGCATCGCGATAATGAACAGGGTTTGCCAGCAGATGGCCGTCCGTATCCAGTAAGCCGAAATCCACACCCCATGTATCAAATCCTAAGCTGTCAAATGTACCCGCCTTTTGAATAGCCGTGTGAATTTCCTTCAGCAGTGTTTCCACATCCCAGCAGAGATGACCGTCCTTTTCGATGGGAATATTTTCAAAGCGATGGATTTCCTCGTAGTTGAGGTTTTGGCCATCGTACACGGCCCGAATCGCACGTCCACTGGAAGCGCCAAAATCGAAGGCCAGCACAGTTGCTGTGTTACTCATTGAACCACGCCCTTCTTCAAAAGTACGTTGGCATAGATTGCGCTTTCCCCGGTGGCGATAATCGCATAGGCATGATGTGCGCGCTCATAAAACGCAAAGCGCTCCACCATTTCAATTTTAGCCGGGTCATTGCCGCTCTCGTTCAACTTCTGTTTATAGCTGTCCCAGATAGTCGGCTTGCATGGATCGCCATCTACCACTTTCATCAGCGCGACAGGCTTTTCTACATACTGATCCAACGGCAGAAATTGCAGGATGGCCTCCAGCAGTTCTACGGTTCCGTGCCCGTCTGCACGAACCACAATGGCATCTTTGCCGATGCTTTCAGCCGGGAAATTTCCGTCTGCGAGAATGATTTCGTCGCCATGTCCCATCTCGCAGAGGACTTTCAGAAGTTCCGGGCTAAGGATAGGCGGAATGTTCTTCAGCATACGGTGTCTCCTTATTTGTCCGTCGGCTCACCTTTTTCGCGTCGCTCAAATTTGCGATAGCCGGGGTGTTTGCCGGTAATTTTGTAGTAGGAGCGGAGATTGATGAGCTTATCAATGTTCTTGCGGTCAATATCATAGCTGCCGCCGAGAATGATTGCGTTGATCGTGATTTTTGCCCACAGTTCCAGACTCTCCATGCGGTAATAGGCGGTGATGACATCGCTGCCCACCGTCAGCGCGCCGTGGTTTTCCAGCAGCATAACATCGTGGTCGTTGAGATACGGCTCGATTGCGTCCGGCACCTCCGTCGTGCTGGGAGTTCCATACGGAGTCAGTGGCACAGCGCCGATGGCTGCCACATCCTCAATCATGTTGTACATATCCATCGGGCGATGTGCCACGGCAAAGCCGGTGGCTGCCGGCGGATGGGCATGGACAACAGCATTTACATCGGCGCGCTTTTCGTAGCAGCGCAGGTGCATCTTGATTTCGCTGGACGGGCGCAGGCCCTCTGCACCTTCCAGCACATTGCCCTTTGCATCAATACGCAGCAGCTTGTCCGGCGTGATGAAGCTCTTGCTCATGCCCGTAGGCGTTGCAAGGAAAGTTCCGTCCTCCAACCGAACTGAGACATTGCCATCATTGGCAGCGACCCAGCCAAGCTGCCACATTTTATGGCAGACATCGCAGATTTGGTCTTTGATTTCTTCGATTTGCACAGTTTGTACCTCCTAAAGTGGATTTTGTCCTTTACTTGTATTATACTGTTGCAATTCGCCCTCGTCTTTGCGTATAATGATATTATATTGGACGATATTGATATTTTAGGAGATGCCTGCCATGAAGTTTCTGGCTTCCCATGAAAGCAGTACGCGCGGCACTTTTGACTTTCCCATTGAGCTTTATTATGTAGATAAAATGCACCCACGCTATGAAATGCCGTTTCACTGGCACATGGAATTTGAACTTATGCTGGTTCTAAGCGGGGAGTTTTCTCTGCTGATTGATGGACGCTCTTACCTTTTACACAAGGGGGATGCCGCCATCATTTCAGCCGGGGCCGTTCACGGCGGAACCCCCAGCGACTGCGTTTACGAGTGTGTTGTCTTTGATATGAACCGCTTCCTCGGCAGCGGCTCCGTATGTCAGGCAAAATACAATGCGCTTTTTGAACGCGGCGCACAAATCGAGCCGTATCAACCGGCTGGCTCCGTAACCTGCCAACTGATTGACAGACTCTTTGAGGCAATGGAAAAAGAGCCGGAGGGATATGAATTTGTGACGATTGGTCTGATGTGGCAGTTGTTCGGTCAAATCCTTTTGCAGCATTCGTACACAGTATCCTCTCCCGGAAATAAACGAAATGATCGCAGCACAGCCCAAATGAAAGCGGCCTTAGAGCGCATCCGAAAGAATTACGCCAGCCGCATCACCTTGGAAGATCTCGCCTCCACAGCAGAAATGACCCCTGAACACTTTTGCAGGGTCTTTCACAGCATAACCGGGCGCTCCCCTATTGACTATTTGAATTACTACCGGGTAGAATGTGCCGCGGAGCTATTATGCTCCACCGAAGATCCCATCACGGAGATCGCATATAGCTGCGGCTTTAGTGATTCCAGCTACTTTAACCGGATGTTCCGCCGCTATAAGGCTGAAGCTCCGGGCAAATATCGAAAACTGCATAGCATATAAAATCGCGCCGACAGTGCATTGTCGGCGCGATTTTTTGGTCAATAATTTACATTCTTTCATCAATATATTCCGTTTTCAAAAGTCAGCGAATGTTTAATAATAGAAATAGAAATCTAAATAGGATGGGCGTGAAAAAATGACATATAAAAAGTTTATGAGTCTCTTTTTAATTGCCGGAAGTATCGCCAGCACACTCTGTAGCTGCGCTGCAACGGATTCTTCTGCTGTGGTCGGGTATATCGATGAGCACCCCATCACTATGGAAGAGTTCAATTACTTCTTATCCCAGCAAAAAAGCTCCGTATGCCAAAGCTATTCTCAGCTTTACGGAATCACATCTTTTGACTCCGCCTTTTGGAATAATGAATATGGTGATTCTACTCCGCTGGATTCCGCAAGGGCCTCTGCCAAAGAAGCCTGTCTGGAAGCATACGCCACACAAATGCTTGCCGAGAAGACAACTTCTGCTGAGTTCTTGTCGTTTTCCCAACTAAAAGAAAATGCAGAAAATTTCAACACTGCAAGAAAAGAAAGCACGTCAAACGGTGGTATTGTCTACGGCCCTATAGAGTATTCCTTTGATTCTTACTATCACCGTTATCTTTCACAGCTTGAAAACGATATAAAGGAATACTGGATTTCTACCAATGCTGTAAGCGATGCAGACATTGACGCTTTCTACTCTGAAAATCAAAATCTGTTCTCCCTGAATGGTGACGCAGATGTTTCTGCTATTTATTTGTCATATATCCCATCCGACCTCTCTGCTGACAACATCTTTTTGGGCCTTGAGGAAGGTGTTTCTTTAGAGGATATCCAAACACAATACCCTTACGTCACAGACTGGCACACCTATTCTTTTACAAACGAAACCGAAAAGTCCGATCTCTTATCCCATGCAGACATCGTTTCACAGGCATCCAGCATGAATACTGGAGATGTATCAGAGCCGTTTTTAGATGGGACTTATCCGTGCATTATTAAAGTCACAAGAAAGGAGGACGCAACCGTTATCCCACTCGCAGAGGTTCGTAATCGTATCACAGATTACTTATTAAACTCACGGATAAGCACAGAAACCGAACTGATTCAAAACCGTCTGGTATTTACCGAAACTGATGCCTTTCAAAATACATCAATCGAATAGGAGACTCAACCATGAAGAGAAAATTTTCCCTGGTCATGAGTGCAGCTATGATTTTAAGCCTCATTGCTCCTATGACCAACGCCTTGGCTGAAGACATTCAAACTCCAGAAACAGCCTCTACCGAAACCATTGTCGCAGAAGCTGCTGCGTCCGGTGGAACCACCTACTATGTAGATTCTACAATCGGTGATGACTCCAATTCGGGAACCTCGCCCGAAACACCTTGGAAAACCCTCGACAAAGTGACCGCCACAACCTTCTTGCCTGGTGATACCATTCTCCTGAAATCCGGCTCCATTTGGAATGGCGAATGGTTATGGCCAAAAGGCTCAGGAACCGCAGATGCGCCTATCAAGATCGATAAATACGGCGGTGATGCACTGCCTGTCATCAATGGCATGGGCATCGATCGTGGTATGAACTACTCTGGCGCTGTTCACCTACGCAACCAAGAATATTGGGAAATTCGCAATCTTGAAGTCACAAACGATGATGACTTCGATGTTGATATCGACCTTTCCCGCCCGCAGGGTGACAACAGTTGGTCGAGTCAGGCCGAAACACGGAATGGCATTTTGATTATCGCCGATGGAGATCTTCTCAACGATGGTGACGATGGCATTTTCGATCACATTTACATCGAGAACTGCTATGTACATGACGTAGATGGCCCCAACGATTGGAATGACACTTTTACTGGCGGAATCATCTACAATGTCGTTGGCACGAAAATTCGTCCTAACACCTCTTTCCGCGATATTCGGATTGCCTACAACACAATCCGCAAAGTTGATTTGCTTGGCATTACCGGCTTTGTACAGATGGCAAAAAGCGGTTATCAGGACGATGTTGACACATACAATCTTTGGATGGAAGACATCTATATCGGCCATAACTATATCGAAGATGTTGCTCAGGGCGGCATCGATTTGTGTGATGCCCGAAATGCCGTCGTTGAATATAATGTTGTTGATGGCTTCCTAAAGCGGTATCCCAATTTCCGTCCTACTGTTGCTCTGTACCCTTGGAAATGTGAGAACTCCGTCTTGCAGTACAATGAAGTTTATAATGGGCCTTCGACGAACGCGGACGGCAGCCCCTATGATATGGATTCTGCACTAAAAAATGTTGTCTACCAGTTCAACTATTCGCACAACAATCCCTGTGGCTGGATGTTGTACATGGGGCGCAATACCAATGATATAATCCGCTACAACATCAGCGATGACGGTGGCGACTTTATCATCAAGTATTTCCTTACTGCTAATGCAACTCCTGCCTACTTTGTCAACAACGTAATCATGTATGATGGTGCCAGAACCACTTTCATGCACCGTGATCCTTTCAAATCGCAGACTTATTTCTACAACAATGTTTTCTACAATAAGAGTACCACCACCACAACAACATGGCACGATACCAAACGCTATCTCGGGAATCTCGGTTCTGTCACATTCAGCCATAACTGTTTCTACGAAGCCAGTGGTATCCATTCCCAGTATGAACCATCCGACGACTATAAAGTCACCGAGAATCCTGATATGGTAAATCCCGGACAGACTCCTCAGCAGAACAGCGATGGCATTCTGAGTGGTGCTACAGTTTGGGATGGCTACAAGCTCAATGCAAGTTCTCCGCTGATCGATGCAGGCATCTATGTTCCCCAGATGGGAACCACTGATTTCTATGGCACTCAGCTGTATTGGGGTAATGCTCCTGACATCGGTGTTCACGAGTACCAGCAGGGCGAATATAATGATCCCGCCAATTTTGCATTAGGCAAAACTGTAACCTCTAACACTTCCCATGAATCCTTGACTCCTGATTTAATGGTTGACGGCATCTACTCTCAGAGTTCTCGCTGGGCTGCCGCCAACTCGGATCTTCCCATCTGGCTGGATATTGATTTTGGCGAGGATACTACCTTTAATAAGGTTGTCCTTACTGAAAACATTGTATCCGGGTGGGCCTCTCCCCGAATTGCCTCCTTCAACTTGCAGATCCCTACATCTGATGGTTATCAAACAATTTACACCTATGATGGCGAAATCGGTGAAGGGAAAGATTTCACGTTCGACGCTGTGACCGCATCCCACCTTAGAATGGAAATTACCAGCCTCCGCGCTGACACAAGCACGCATGGCCGTGGCGCAACTGATCCCAGTATCGTCGAATTTGAGGTATACAAAGTTCCCGTAGTTCGTGAGCCACAGAATCTGCTTTTGAATAAATCCGTTTCTGCCAGTTCTTCGCATTTCTCCTGCCCCGCATCCAAAGTAAATGACGGCGATGCCTCTCAGGGTTCCCGCTGGGCTGCTGCCAACTCGGATCTTCCTGCATGGCTGGAATTCGATCTTGGCTCTGAGCAGACCTTTAACAGCGTAACCATCACAGAAAATATTGTTCCAAATTGGGCATCCGAACGAATTACCGGCTTAGAGTTCCAAGCATGGAATGGTACGGAATACACTACAATCAGTACCTATAGCGGCACGATTGGCACATCTAAAACCATTTCCCTGCCAGAAACGACTAGTTCCAAATTCAAGGTCTTGATTACTGGATTGCAGGAAGACACTACGAAAAACAGCAAAGGTCAAACCGATCCTAGCATCCAAGAAATCGAACTTTACTACCGCTAATATAACAGAGCCGCTTCAAGCGTATTGCATAAGTGCAACGCTTGAAGCGGCTCTATTTTTATTCTTTAGAATAAGCAACTCCCGCGCTTGTCAGGCGCGGGAGTTAAGGAAGGAGAAAACACGATTTTGCATGATGCACTCTACTGCAAAACGCAAACCGCAAAATGAAAAAGCAGATTAGCGGTATCAGCAGTATTTTTCAATTACTTTTTGCATGGCATCCCAGTTCCGTTCCATATCGGCAGTCAACTTGAACTGGGTGCGGGCGCGGTTGAGGTTTTGGGTTTCGTAGTTGATGCGGAAGTAGTGGTCCCCCTCGAGATAATCAGCGAGGAAACGCATACCGCACTCCATCGTCATCAACTTGGCACCCCAAGGCAGGGTCTGTTTTTCCAGCGGGGTGAACGTTTCCCCTGCTGCCTGCAAGAAGCCCTTGGTGTAAATTTCAAACAGTTCCATACTGAAATTGACTTTCGAGAGGTCAGCTTCGTCCTCGGCGCAGTGGTTGGCACCGAAGCGGATAGAATCCCCAAAATCATTGGCAGCAAGCCCCGGCATGACCGTGTCAAGGTCGATAACGCAAAGACCCTCGCCGGTCGTTTTGTCGAACAGGATGTTGTTCAGCTTGGTGTCGTTGTGGGTGACGCGCAGCGGCAGCTTGCCCGCTGCCAGCAGATCCACCATAACGTGATACTCTGCTTCGCGGGCGCGGACAAACTCAATTTCACGCTGCACCTGTGCGGCACGACCCATGCGGTCCTCAGCCACGGCGCGCTGGAAGTCAACGAAGCGCTTGGGTGTGTCGTGGAAGTGCGGGATTGTCTCGTGCAGAGTATGGGCCGGGTAGTCGGCAAGCTGATGCTGGAAATTGCCAAATGCAACGGCGCTCTGGTAAAAATCCTCGGCGGACTGCACCTGCTGCAAGCAGACAGTATCCTCCACAAAGTCATAGACACGCCAGCAGCCGCCATCGGCAGCTTGGTAATAAGGCCTTCCCTCTTTGGTAGGCACCACATGGAGCGTGGCACGCGCCGGGTCAGCCCCGCGCTGCTTGGCTTTTTCGCGCAGAAAATCCGTCACACCGCAGATGTTTTCCATAAGACCTGCCGGGTCTTTGAATGTATCGGTATTGATTTTTTGCAGGATGTAGCGTTTTGCCCCCTGCTCTGACGTTACCGTGATGGCATACGTCTGGTTAATATGACCCTCTCCGTAGGGAATCGGTTCTGACACTGGGCCATCCCATTGCCACGCGGTCAAAATTTCTTTCATCACATACATCCTCACTGATAGACTGCCAGCAGCCGTAGAGTTGGTTCTGTGCGAGAAGCTGTAATCTTTATGGTAAGCGTCAGCACTTCCACAGGGGCGAAGCGGCAGATACGTTTATGTCCAACTACCGTAAATTCAGAAACCTTGCTTCCATCTGCCCAAATCTCGCCGCTTTCAATTCGCTGCCCTGTCGGAAGATGCTCGCCCAGCACAACACAGGAAACTTTCTGCGGCTTCGGAAATTTCAAAGTGATCGTATCGAATTCTTGTCCATAGGCAGCCTGCCAATAGGTATCTGCCATACCGTCTACAGCCTGTGTGATTGGATGCTGCGCAATCGCAGAATCAGCTGTGATTTTCACCTTTTCCGTTACGTTGCCGGCAAAAATCTGCTGGATTTTAGTACCCAGCTCCGCAAGGCTAGCGCAATCCGGAGCGGCAATACGGCCATGCGTATCGGGTGGAATGTTCAGCAGCAGGCTGGCGTTCGCACCAACGGCATCCAGATAGATGTCCAGCAATTCGTCTGCCGTGCGCACGTCAGTGTCCTCCTCCGGGTGGTAAAACCAACCCGTTCGGATGGAGGTATCCACCTCGGACGGATACCAGACAAGTTCTCTTGCATTGCGGATAACTGCTCTGCTGCCGATGTCCTCGTCCTGAGAGTCAATTTTGCGGGAGAATTCTCCGTCATCCGCCTGCTGCGATTTAGATGCCGTGCGCTCTGCATCCCGCAGTTCTGCGGGAACCACGCTCCACTCAGCTTTCCGGCAATGCCCGGCCTCGTTGCCGCACCAACGCACATCGGGGCCGCAGACATTCAAAACCGCATTCGGCTGCAATTTACGCAGCACCGCATAGTAGCGTTCCCAATCGTAAATTTGCTTTTTGCCGTTTTTGCCCTCGCCACAGGCACCGTCAAACCAGAAGCAGAAAATGTCTCCGTAGTTTGTTGCAAGCTCGGTCAGCTGGGAAACGAAATAATCATCATACGGTTTCCCCTGCCCATAGCGTGCATCGTGACGATCCCACGGGGAGAGATAGACACCAAACTTGATACCGCCGCGCCGGCAGGCATCCGATACCTCGCGCACAACATCGCCCTGTCCGTTCTTCCACGGGCTGTTTTTTACGCTGTGCTCGGTGTAGGCGCTCGGCCACAGACAAAAGCCGTCATGGTGCTTACAGGTCAAAATCAGTGCCTTCATACCGGCACTTTTAACCGCAGCGACCCACTGGTCGGCATCCAGCGCGTCAGGATTGAACAGCGCCGGGTCTTCGGTGCCATCGCCCCACTCACGGTTGGTAAAGGTATTCATGCCGAAGTGGGTAAAGGCGTAAAATTCAAGCTGCTGCCATGCCAGCTGGCGTGGGCTGGGCGTGATAGAGGCCGCATAGCGGACCTGTTCTTCGGGTGTTCTCATTCTATTACCCCTCAATGCTGTACCACTTGATCTCGTTGGCATCCAGATGCAGGTCGAAGCAGCTGCCGTCACCGGTGTAAACGGTCGTGTCCTGCGGTTCGTAGGTGTTGTTGACCACGCAGTACTTGCCGTTCTTAACGTAGGCATGGACTTCCACATTGTAGTTCGTGCTGAACCACTTGTGCAGGTCGGCTTCATCGTGGGCGGCCCACAGGATGGCGCGGTACAGCACGCGGTTGTTCACAAAGCTGTACGGCAGACCGCTGATATACACACCGCGGCCCTTGCCGTACTCGTGAGCTGCCATCTGGACTTCCTTGTCACGCTGAATCAGAATTTCGGTGCCTTCCAGCGCGAAGATGCTCTTTTTACCCTCGCCAAAGTCCACGTCGTGGTCGGGGCAGTCGGCCAGAATAAAGTGGTCGCGGTGTTCATCCCAGTTGTACTTGTCGTAATTCAGGGTGAAGCCTGTTTCCTTCTCCACGCCGAGCGGCGCGGACAGCTGCAAATAGCGCCCCTGATACTGGTGACCGCCCGGTTCGCCGACACCAATCAGACCGCCGCCGCGGTGGACAAAGCCCTTGACGGCAGCGGAAATATCAGGATCCTCCCAGACCTTGCCGCCGGTGTGAGCGGTGTCGCCGTCACCGACGTTGATAAGGACGTCGATGCCGTCCAGCACCTTCGGGTCAGCCTTGATGTCGTCAAAGCTGATAAACTTCACGTCAAACGGTGCGCCGGACAGGGCTTCAATCACACCCGCATAGCTGTAGTTCTGCTTCTGGTACAGCGCATGGTGAACCATGTGGCAGCCCCAGGCGCGCTGTTGCCCCCAGCTGTTCAGCACAGCCACGGTCTTGACGCAGTAGGGGGTCGTGCCCTTGATGTTCTCGTACAGTTCGCGGAACTCGTTGCAGACGCTCTCGACATAGTCGAGGAACTCCGGGAACTCGCAGGCCAGCTTCAGGTAGCCGCCGTAGCCGATGCGGTCAATGGGCTTGCGCAGGATGGCGCGGCGAGCGGTGACCCAGTTCTCCTTGGCCTCGCGCACAGGGTCGCCGCCCTCGTGGAAGGTATCGGGGAAGAAGTAGGGCAGGAAGCGGCCCTCGGTGTACTTGACGCCGGGAATGTCGGAAATCAGGCGCAGGGTGCTGCCGTTGCCGACACTGCCGACAATGGCATCCACGCCGGACTGCTGGAACTCGGGCATGAACGGCTCGCAGCCGATCCAGTGGTCGCCCAAGAACATCATGGCTTCCTTGCCGTATTCGTGGACGATGTCGGTCATTTCTTTCATCAGACCGGCCACCTCACGGCGCTGGAACGCCTGAAAGTCCTTGTACTCCTTGGTGGGCACGCGGTACTGGTTGTTGTAGTAGCCCTGATCAATGATAAACTCCGGGCGGAATTTGTAGCCGACTTCCTTCTCAAACTGCTCCAAAATATAGGGAGAAACGGACGCCGAGTAGCCGTACCAGTCAACATACTTCTCGCGGCGCAGCTCGTCAAACACCAGC
>ERZ779729.1688-NODE-1688-length-14967-cov-11.513211_pt1 | contig 14967 bp, 16 predicted proteins | sample MGYA00511072_ERZ779729 | MGnify/ENA primary metagenome ERZ779729 (study PRJEB29588, sample SAMEA2156675) | human gut metagenome | biome: human gut; feature: human-associated habitat; material: faeces | place: Denmark | collected 2008/2010 ...
GTTTATACACACTTGCAAAACGCGAGGAAACGGACACGTCCGTTTCCTCGCGTTGCTTGTTGGGGAGTATCCTCCCCAAGCCCCTGAACACAGCCGCAAAGCGGCTGGCAGCGCGCCCTTCGGGCGCTTTTTCTTTCTCAGATTTCGCGGAATTATGTAAATAACAGATTGACAGGATTTTTAATCCGGGTATAATGAAAATAGAAACGGAGGTGAGCCTTTTGAAGATCATTGGGGAACGGATGCGGGCGCTGCGTGAAAGCATCGGGCTCTCGCAGGCAAAGCTGGCGAAGGAATTCGGCACGTCGCAGTCGGCACTGGCACGCTATGAGCTGGACGACGCCACGCCGACGCCCGAACTGCTACTCAAATATGCGGACCGGTTTGACGTGTCGATGGACTATCTCTACGGCAGAACAGACAACCCGCATGGCGAATGGTACGAGAACAAACCGGATATTGTGCAGAGTAACCCGGAGCTTGCAAAGTTCGTTGAAATGTGCTTCGAGCCCGGCTCGGTGATGAATGAGCGGCTGAAGGACACACTGGTGAAGATGCTCTCGGAAAAATAGTATTGGGAGATTGGGACTTCAAAAGTATGCTGATTTTTCGCTTTGCATTAGAAACTGGAGGACTTACATGACCCGAAGAAAAATGACAGGACAGCATATAATATATCTTCCGTTTATCGTTTTTCTAGCGTTGGCCATATATTCTTTATATCTTGGTGTGACAACAATTGACGACGATATGGAGCGAAATGTACGGGTATGGAAAGACGCATTGATGATCAGCGCCATTCTCGGCGAGTTCGGCAGTCTGATCGTCGTGAATCGCTTTAATCTGCTGCTGACGGGTATCACGCCAAATTTGGTACGGGACTTGCGTGAAAAAAGCGGTCCAGAACTCACAACTATGTATAACAGTCTCTTTGCATATGTTGTTTTTATGCCAATACTTCTTGCACTTAATATACTTTATATACATACGCAACTACGTCTTTTTCTGATACTGACTACCGCTTTTGCCGTTCTTTGGGGAATAAGTACAATTGTGTATCTATTTGCAATGTATTTGAGAATCAGACGGATGCAGCCACAGTCTCTAGGATGCGGATTTTCTGATCCCGCGATTTTTCCCACAATTATTTCCATGCTGCAGATCATCGTTACACGAGAAAAATGGGTATTATTCATTTATCGCAACATTTACACTCCCCAAAGCGAGTGGGTTCTGACATTGGTTCTGATTCTAACGATGCTTTATTTTCTCGCAGCGGCTTACTGCCATTTTTCAAATGTATATTGCCTGTTCGGATTCTGGTTCATTAAGCGCGATCCTGATTTGATTCGGAAAAAGCTCAACGATCTGCAAGCACGGGAGGATCAGCGTGAGATAGATTTGTACCAGATGGCAAAAAATATGGACGAAAAAGCCGAACGCAGTGGGCTTCTGAAAAGGGTATTGCTCGTTGTTCGATTTATTTCCAATCATGTTAGGATATATGTACAGGGAAGAATCTGCGCGGCTGATTATCTGCTGACGACATTGCGCTTTAGAAGTACGAAGCGTATGGGTTCTCTGCTGGAACCGGACCGGCTCCGAATAAACGCAATCCGCTTTTCCTTGTTTGCTGCTATGTTCGAACTTTTGACAGTTGACTTTCTGCTTTTTATTTACTTGGAAAGCAATTCGCCCTGCCTGAAGTTTTTTGAATTGATATCCACTGTATTTATTATTCCCGTTCTGCTGTCGTGGCTTATGGAACTAAAATCAAAAGCTAAGAAAAGAAATGAATCAGAGGTGACGCGATGAAAGCAGTGATCTACGCCCGATATTCCTCGGACAGCCAACGCGAAGAATCCATCGAAGGGCAGCTCCGCGAATGTACTGCCTTTGCAGAGAAAAACGGTATCACGATCCTGCGGCACTACATCGACCGTGCGTATTCTGCCAAGACCGACAATCGCCCGGAATTTCAGAACATGATCAAGGACAGCGGCAAGCGGCTGTTTGACATGGTGATCGTCTGGAAGTTAGATAGGTTCGCCAGAAACCGCTACGACAGCGCCAGATACAAAGCCACGCTCAAAAAGAACGGCGTGAAGGTCGTGTCGGCAACCGAAGTCATTTCCGAAGGCGCGGAAGGCATCATCCTCGAATCTGTGCTGGAAGGTTACGCCGAGTATTATTCTGCCGATCTCTCCGAAAAAGTCGTTCGCGGCATGACGGACAACGCGCTCAAGTGCAAATTCAACGGCGGGACGCTGCCCATCGGCTATGTGATCGACGCAGAACAGCATTTTCAGATCGACCCGCTGACTGCTCCATTCGTGCTGGAAACCTTTAAGCGGTACGACGGCGGCGAGACCATTTCCTCCATTATGAGCTGGCTGAACGCGCAGGGGCTTACGAATACACGTGGGCAGAAAATGACGCTCAACAGCGTGGGGCATATGCTCCATAACCGGCGCTATATCGGCGAGTTCCAGTATCGCGACGTGATCGTTCCGGATGGAATTCCCGCCATCGTGCCGCAAGACCTCTTTGAGCGTGTGCAGGAAAAGCTGGCGAAAAACAAAAAAGCCCCGGCACGTCACAAAGCCGAGGACGATTATCTGCTAACAACCAAACTGTTCTGCGGGTACTGCGGAGCCTACCTCTGCGGCGAGAGCGGCACCAGTCGTACCGGTGTGGTTCATCACTACTACAAGTGCGTTTCTGTCAAGAAAAAGCGGACAGAGTGTCACAAAAAGCCCGTCAAAAAGGAATGGATTGAGGATTTGGTCGTCCGCGAAACCATGAAAATGGTAATGGACGATGCGGCGATTGAAGCCATTGTCTCCATGCTGATGGATCTACAGGAACGCGACAACGTGAACGTGCCGCTTTACGAGCAGCAGCTCCGCGAGACGGAAACCGCCATCAACAATTTGCTCAATGCCATCCAACAGGGTATCCTGACGCGCTCGACGAAGGCACGATTGGAGGAATTGGAAGCGCGGCGCGACGATCTGGAAACGAAACTCGCCTGCGAAAAGCTGGCGAAGCCCAAGGTCAGCGCCGAGTTCATGACCTTCTGGCTCCACCGTTTCCGCAAGCTGGACGTGCGGCAGAAAAGCCACCGCAAAATGCTCATCGACACCTTTATCAACGCGATTTTCCTGTACGACGACAAGCTGGTCATAACTTTTAACTACAAAGAAGGCGCGAAAACCATCACGTTTGACGATTTACAAGACGTGATGAATAGGGAAAATGGTTCGGATTTGGATTGCTCCGCTGCACCAAGATCCCGCATACGAGAGTATGCGGGATCTTATTTATTTCTGCCCCCAAAAGCTGCTCGGCCAGCGGGGGGAGAGGATCCATAAGAGGGAAGATGTGATGCGCTGCCGGTGCAGCGATCCTGAACATTTCACACACCGCCGCGAACGTTGATGTTCGCGGCGGTTTTTATGGTTTGGGAAAATAAAACGAGAGTCCCGGCGGCTTTGGGGCTGCGGGGATACTCGTTTTTTGCACGGGTATGGCGGATCGACGAGAATAGTAAAACTTTTCTTCAAAAGTATGCAGGCAGCATAACAAAATTCCGTAGCGTTTGCTACAATAAAAGTAGGCTATTGGTGACCAAAGTCCAGGGGCTTTGGGTAAGGTGATTTCTCGTCTGTGCGGGCCAGGAGGTAGTCGGTGCTGGTGTGGTAGAAGTCGGCCAGCTTGATCAGAACGTCGGTGGGAATGTCACGTTCGCCCATTTCGTAGTGGGAATAGCAGACCTGTGAGCACTGCAGGTAGGCGGCCAGATCCCGCTGCAGCAGATCGCGGTCCTCCCGCAGATCGCGGATGCGTCTATACATTTTCGTGCGCTCCTTTATGGAAGTTTTCACAGAAAAGTATAGAGAAAACATTTTGTTAAATATAAAACAAAATGTTATATACGTGATTTAGGAAGACGGCCTGATTCCGGGCTGCAAGCAGAGATAGACTGCATTTTAAAAAGAGAAAGGATCGAGAGAACATGGGGCAGACCAAGAGTGATATTTGGGAAAAGGTAAAAAAATCGAAATGGTGGATAATTGGAGCTGCAGGGGTCATTCTCCTTGCAGTGGTATTAAGGATCGTATTCAATCCGGCAATTCACTATAGCAAAGGCGAAAAGTTATTCGATTCCGGGAAATTTTCTGCTGCTGCAGAGCAGTTTTCCGCAGCAGGGGATTATAAAGATGCCGCGTCAAAAGCCAAAAGAGCGACCGCTGCGCAAAGCTACGCAGACGGCGAAGCAAAATTCAATGCTGGAGACTATACAGCGGCGTCTGCGTTATTTACAGCGGCAGCTGGCTATGAAGATGCAGCGGAACGGGTAAGGCAGTCGCAGCTTGGCGTACACTATAAAGCGGCTGAGACAGCGTTTGCAAATGGGGATTATCCTTCGGCAATTTCCGAATTTGAACAGGCGGAGAATTTCCAGGACGCAGCGGAACAGGTTTTGGCTTCCACCTATGCCCTTGCGGACGAAAATGAAAAGAAAGAAGAATATGCAAAGGCAATCGAGGAATTTGATTCGATCGGAGACTATTCCGATGCAAAAGAGCGGATCTTTGCAATCGGACTTGCGAGACTGAATGCAAATGATTTTTCCCTCGCAGAGAAAGCGTTTGAAACAGGCGGCAGCAGCCAGAGCGAGGATTACTATTACTACACACAAGGCAAAGAACTGTTCAGCCGGAAAAAGTACAGTGATGCAAAAGAGCAATTTAAAAAATGCGCAGTGGAAGATGCAGCTGACCTGTGCACAGCATGCGACTATCTGACAGCCGAAGAGCATTATCAGAACGGGGAGCTCAATACTGCGAAGAAACTGTTTGAGGCTCTGCCGAAGGACTATTCTTACAAAAATGGCGCAAAGGTTGGCGTCCGGCTGGAAAGGCTGGAGAAATTCAAGTCGTTTGCCGCGCTGTGCGGAACGTGGAAGGTAACGGATAATTATATCGAGTCAAAGAACGTTTACAACCGGAGCGGCAGTTGGAGCAACTGGTACTACGACGGCGTTCTCACCGATCAAAGTATCACGATCAGATGCGTGATCAACAGTGATGACACGGTCACTGTGAACGGCGAGGTCGAGTTCTACCGGTTCACGGATTATTCCTCTTTGAAAGAATACTGTAAGGCGACCAAAACGAGCAAAACTTTCTCAATCACAAAGGTAGCGCAAATGCCTGCTTCGCATGTGATAGACGGCGATACGACTTTGTTGTTTAAGAATAATATCTTTGAGCTGTCCTACTATGTGAAGGATAACTATTCTGTATCGTTTACGAATATGTACACGAGCCGGGTCACATACGGGAAGCTTGGCTCGAGTCTTTGATCTGTAAAAGGAGCGAATGTATCATGAAAAGATTTGCTGCGATCCTGTTATTGTGTGCGATGATGCTGGTGAGCCTTTCGGCCTGCGCGGTGAAAGAAACTGTTGCGTTGACCTATGGGGAAAAATATCAGATCACGAATAAAAAGCTCGACCGGTACGAGAATCTGGATTGGAGCAGTTCGGACGCCAGCATTGCCGAGGTCCAGTATGGCAGGATTTCGGCGGTAGGAGCCGGAACCACACTTATTACCGCGGAGGCGGACGGTAAGGAAGTCGCTGAATTTACGGTAAAAGTCTCGATCGTACCGATCACCGGTATCGTGCTGTCTGCAAAGGCAACAGAGGTGACTGAGGAAGAAACCTTCAAACTGGAATACACCTTATTCCCGGAAGATGCCAGCGATGTTGGGCTGAGCTGGAAGAGTGCGGATGAAGCGGTCGCTACCGTCGATGCGTCCGGCGTGGTCACGGGTATTGCACCGGGTCAGACTACCATTTCGATTTCAACAGAGGATGGCGTGATCGATACTTGCTCTGTTACCGTCAAGCAGAAACCCGCTTATGAGCGGCTGTCAAAAAAAGAAAAAGCATTTGTGGATCTGGCGATGAAGCATTTGGATGCCTTTAAGAATCCTGATTCCGTTATCATCAAAGAGATCCAGGAAGCTACGCTGGATAACACATGGACAGTGAAGGTCTCCGCACAGAATGGGTTTGGCGGGAATACTACGACGGTATATATGCTGGATGATAACTTTGGATTCTGGAATTGGGGCAGTTTTGACATTGATGTGGATCTGAATATCACACCGGATGAAACGTATGACATTCAACTGATCAACGATGCGATCGATGAGCTGAGATAACCCGGCTGCACGAAAAACAAAGGATTCATGGGAGGAGCTTTATGCTGAAACAGAAACGGACTTGGAATCTAATTGGCTGCATCTTGGGACTGGTGATGCTGATCGTCGGACTTGTTTTTCTGAATTCGCCGCCGGAAGCCTATCACACGGAATCGGCGGAGTATGCGGCCTTTGGCGCCGATTATTATACGTATCAATATGACGCAACAAAAACAGTTGCTGAAAACGTGGCAGCGACAGCAAACAACTTGCGCGAAATCGGAACAGCTCAGGCCCGCTATGCCGGTGTCTTTTTCATGATGGCTGGCGCGCTGGTCCTGATTCATTATGGAAAGAGTTATTTTGCAGAATCAGAAGCTGTTCAATCTGAGGAACCGGAAAATGTGATCTGTGAAAGTTCTTTTGGCGACACAGAAGATGCAGATGCGCAGGCAGCAGAAGAATGACAGGAAATAAATGATGAAAGCAGAGGGCGGACTTTCCGCTCTCTGCTTTTTTCTGTGCGTATATACGTGGGATCTGCGATCTGGCTACTGTTCTATGCTATCCGGAGGGTTGGGGGTGAATTTGCGGTGGAGGCGGTGGGTGGTGGGGGTGAGGGGGCCGCGGGAGATGGCGGCGGGGCCGAATTTGCCGCGGAGCTGGTCGACGGCCTGGTCGAGCTTGCGGGCGCGGTCGCGCTTTTCGTCGGGGAAGAGGGAGAGCTGCTGGGTCTGGCCGTCGGTGAGGTCGCTGAGGGTGACGCCGAGCAGGCGGAGGGGGCGGCCGTCCCAGAATTCGGCGAAGAGGGATTTGGCGCAGGCATAGAGCTCCTGCGTGACGTCGCTGGGCTCGGGGAGGCGGCGCTGGTGGGAGTGGTTTTTGAAGTCGCTGCCGCGGATGGTGACGGTGAGACAGAGGCGGCCGTCGGCGCGAAGGCGGGCGGCGACGCTGTCACACAGGGCGAGCAGGACCTGATTGGCCTGTGGGATGGTGGTGACGTCCTGCTCGAGGGTGGTGGAGTTGCCGTAGCATTTGACGGCCTCGGGCTCGGCGAGGACGGGGGAGGGGTCGACGCCGCAGGCGTAGTCGTGCAGGAGGGCGGCGGTGCGGACGCCGGTGAGCTTCTGCAGGTAGGCGAGGTCCGTCCGGGCCAGATCGCCGATCGTGCGGATGCGGGCGGCAGTGAGCTTTTCGGCAAGGGCGCGGCCGACGGAGAGCAGGTCGCCGACGGGCAGCAGCCAGAGCTTCTGCGGGATCTCGGCGGGAAAAAGGGTATGGACCTTATCTGGCTTTTCAAAGTCGCTGGCCATTTTGGCCAGGAGCTTGTTTTCGGAGATGCCGACGTTGACGGTGAAGCCGAGCTCGGAGAAAATGGCGTCCTTGATCTGGTGGGCGACGGCGAGAGGGTCGGGGTAGAGCAGGTGGGTGCCGGTCATGTCGAGGAAGCATTCGTCGATCGAGACCTGCTCCACCACGGGGGCGAAGCGGCGGCAGATGGCGATGAAGGCGCGGGAATTGCGCGTATAGAGGGCGAAATCCGGCGGGGCGAGGACGAGCTGCGGGCATTTGCGCAGCGCCATGCCGACCGGCTCGCCGGTGGTGACGCCGAATTTTTTCGCGGGGATGGACTTGGCGAGGATGATGCCGGTGCGCTTGTCCCGGTCGCCGCCGATGGCGGACGGGATGGCGCGCAGGTCCGGCTCGCCCGCGGCGACGCGGCGCGCCGCCTCCCAGGACAGAAAGGCACTGTTGACGTCTACGTGAAAGATCAGCCGCTGCTGCATCCGGCTCCCTCCTTTGGTTTCAGATATGTCCGAAGTTCATGGTTCCGGAAACAGTATAACACAAATTGCGGAAATATGCGAACAAAATTTCGCAAATTTTATCGGGTGCGGTAATGGCCGGTGCGGCACTGGAGGGTGCGGAAGCCGGTGTGGGTCAGGCCGAGGAGGGCGTCCATCTCGCGGGCGGCGTTTTCGTAGCGGCCGCGGGTGTGATGGACGAGGAGATAATCGGCCTCGCGGATGCGGCCGGCGGCCTGCATGCAGAAGCTGCGGACCGGCGCGGCCAGGGCGAAGACCCAGATGGGGGCGCAGATGGTCACGTGGTCATAGGCGGCAAGGTCGAGCGTGACCGGCTCGATGGGCATGGGCCAGCGGTGCATCCCGTAGCGGCCGCACCACCAGAAGCCGAGCGTGCCCGCGGTCCGCTCAGCGGCGCGGATCTCATAGACGGCCGCGCCGGTCCGGTCGGCCTCGGCGAGGGCCTGCTTTCTGACGTAGCCCATGCGGGAGAAGCAGACGACCAGGCGGCCGGGGTCGGCACCGATGTGCGGGTAGTCGGCGGGGTCGACGCGGAAGGACTCCTGCTGCAGGAAGATCCAGGCGGCATAGCCGGTTGCGGCCTGGCACAGGCCGAAGAGGAAATAGAGCGTGGACATGAAATTCAGGGGGAAGATGTAAAACTGGATGCAGATCCAGAGCATCAGCGTCACGCCGAAGACGCCGCCGAGCACGACGCCCGCTTTCTTTTTCGCGAGGAGCAGGCAGGCGGCGGTCAGGTTGCTCAGGCCGTTGACGATCAGCAGCGCGCAGCCGGAGAAGATGAAGTTCTGAAACAGAACTTCGGCGAAGGGCAGGACCTGAAAATACGGCAGCATGGCGTCCATGCCCAGCGCGCGGCCGCTGGGGTCGATCAGCATGGCGGCCGCGCCGGCCACGGCGCTGAGGCCGATGAAGAACGTCCAGAAGATCAGAAGCTCCCGGGCGGTTTGAAATCTGGAATGGGACATGGGGAGACCTCCGGGAAAAGTTATTTTGTATGCGCTTTTGCGGTATTGAGCGATGCGATCAGCATCACGCGGATGCGGGTACAGGCGGAATCGAGGGATTGGTATTCGGCTTCTGAAATGTAATTCGTCCGGAAAAGCAGCTCCAGCCAATAGCCGGTCTCGTTGGCTTCTTTCAGCGCAATCTGGAGCTTGGAAATAAAGTCTGCTCTGCTGTTGGCGTACTGCGCCTCGCGGATATTTGCGCCGATGGACGTGCCGCTGCGGCCAATCTGGTTGGAAATGATGGATTCCCGCTGCGATTTCAGGTGTTTGACCAGGTGGATGATGGAGACGGCGAAGTCCATGGACTGGGGGAGGAGTTTGGGTTCGGGCATGAGAGAACCTCCTTTTTGATAGTGAAGGTTTGCGCGGGGCGCAAAGTGAAGGTTGACGGAGCCAAGTGAAGGGGCGGCGGAGCCGCCGTGAAGGATCGCGCGGAGCGCGATGTGAGGGGAAGCGTGCTGCTCACGCCCGCAGGTGCTTCACGTGCCGCCAGGCACGCTTCACTCAAAAAAACGTGCTTTTGTCCGGGGACAAAAGCACGTTTTTTCGTGGTGCCGGTGGCGGGGGTCGAACCCGCACGGTTGTTATGCCGAGGGATTTTAAGTCCCTTGTGTCTGCCATTCCACCACACCGGCGGGTAGGGATATTTTAGCACCGAATGGGCGGTGCGTCAAGGAGGAATCCGGGCGGCGGGAGGCGATGGGAAATAGCAGAGAAATAAAAAATTTCGTCGATAGTTTGGTTGTTCTGCCATCTTGAAAAATTAGAACAAATGTTTTAATATACAGTTACTGCCTCGAACGCAAGAACCTGGTTGAACGGAACGGAAGGATGGGAGTGGATGCAGGATGCCGGAAAATCCGAAAGGGAAGACCGAGACGCACCGACGGGCGCGGGAGATGGACGAGACCATCTTACGCCTGTTTCAGGCGCTGAGCCGGGAAGAAAAGCAGCAATTTCTTACTTTTTTTGAAAACGCTCCAGAAAGGCGATCATCGCCTGCTTCAGATCGTCGTCAGCATGGGAAAGAAGCTCCCTGAGCTGCGCGTCGAGCGGATCCTCCTCACCGGGCACGGGCTCGGTGGGGAGCTTTTTTTCGTCGGTCGTGCCGCGCAGGTAGGCGGGCGTGGTGCCGAGGGCGGAAGCGACGATGGAAAGCTGCTCGTCGTTCGGCTCGGATTTGCCGGCTTTCCAGTCCTGACAGATGGTGGGGGTCCGGCCGAGACGGCGGGCAATCGAGGCTTTGGTGACGCCGGTCTCGCGGATCAGGGCTTCAAATCTGGTATAAACGAACAAATCAGCCACCTCACTTTTGTGCAGAATGTGGAATCGAACGAATATGCGACATACTCCCCTTGACAATCGCACGAAAATGAGATACACTCAACGTGCAGATGCGGGAGCGAAAGCCGCCGCAGCGGGAAGTTCAGATACAATAATTGTATCCGCTGCGGCGCTTTTTGTCAACCTTGAATCGCATAAAAATATGATGGAGGAAGCTGGTATGGAGGTGGTCTGCGGCTGCTGCCGTTGGTGCAGGGAGCCGGTCCGCAGGGCGGAAGGGCGGTATGCGGCGGCGGACGGCGCGGTGGTGCACGAGGAGTGCATGGAGGAATTCCTGCTGGAGGCGCTGGGGCCGCGGCGGCTGGCGGCACAGGCCGGATACCGGTACGAGAGAGGAGAGGATACGGATGCGTAGGGAAGAAAGCGGCGTGCTGCCGGTCTGGTGCCCGTTTTACCGGGAGGACAGCGGGAAGAGCATTTTCTGCGAGGGGATCACGGATGAGAGCTTTCTGCGGCTGACGTTTGTGTCGGCCCGGGCGAAGCGGCAGCAAATGGAGATCTTCTGCCGGACGAAGCACTGCGAAAAGTGCGAGCTCTATGGGGCAATCAACGCGAGGTATGCGGATGCGTGAGGAAAAGGGCGCAAGAAAGCGGGCGGACCCCATTGGAAAGGCCTCCGGGAATCTGGAAAAGGCGCTGGAGACGATGTCCCGCCGGCTGCTCACGCAGATCAAGGAGGGCGAGACGCCGGGCAAGGAGCTCGGGGAGCTGGCGAAGGTGATGAAGCAGGCCGTGGAGATCCGGCAGGAGCTGCAGGGCGAAGGGGCCGGGCAGGAGCACGGCGTGCGGGTCGTCTTTGCGGGGCAGGCGGAGGAGTTTTCGGAATGACGGAGCTGCGGATGGATGCGCCGAACGAGAAGCAGCGGCGGTTTCTGCTGGACCGGCACCGGCACATCGCCTATGGCGGGGCCAGAGGCGGCGGAAAGAGCTGGGCCGTGCGGACGAAGGCAAAGCTGCTGGCGCTGCGGTACGCGGGGATCAAGCTGCTGATCGTGCGTCGGACGCTGCGGGAGCTGCAGAACAACCACATCGATCCGCTCCGGCAGGAGCTGGCGGGCGTGGCGAAGTATAAGGCGGCGGACAAGCGGTTCGAGTTTCCGAACGGGTCGGTCTTGGCCTTCGGCTACTGCGCGTGCGACGGGGATCTGGGGCAGTATCAGGGTGCGGAGTACGACGTGGTGTTCCTCGACGAGGCGGGGCAGCTGCAGAAGGCGTGGATCGACGCGATCAACGCCTGCGTGCGCGGGACGAACGGATTTCCGAAGCGGACGTATTACACGCTGAATCCCGGCGGGCCGAGCCACGGGTATTTTAAGCGGCTGTTCATCGACCGGCGGTTTGAGCCGGGGGAGCGGGAAGACGCCTACAGCTTCGTGCAGGCGTTGGTGACGGACAACCGGGTCTTACTCGAGCGGCAGCCGGACTATCTGCAGCAGCTCGAGACGCTGCCGCCAAAGCTGCGCGAGGCGTGGCTGCATGGGTCGTGGGATGTGTACGAGGGGCAGTTTTTTGAGGACTTCCGGGACGTGCCGGAGCACTACCGGGACCGGCGGTGGACGCATGTCATTGAGCCGTTCGTGCCGGACAAGGGGTGGACGGTCTGCCGGAGCTATGACTTCGGGTATGGAAAGCCGTTTTCCTGCGCGTGGTGGGCGGTCGACTACGACGGGGTCCTCTACCGGATCCTGGAGCTCTACGGCTGCACGCGAACGCCGAACGAGGGCGTCAAGTGGACGCCGGACCGGCAGTTTGCCGAGATCCGGCGGATCGAGACGGAGCACCCGTGGCTGAAGGGCCGGGAGATCACGGGCGTGGCGGATCCGGCGATCTGGGACGCGTCGCGCGGGGAGAGCGTGGCACAGACGGCGGCGCGGTACGGCGTGTATTTTTCGCCCGGCGACAACGAGCGGATCGCGGGGTGGATGCAGTGCCATTACCGGCTGCAGTTCGACGAGAACGGGTATCCGCGGATGTATGTGTTCCGGAACTGCAGGGCGTTTATCCGGACGGTGCCGCTGATGCTGTATTCGCAGACGCGGCCGGAGGATCTGGACACGGCGCTGGAGGACCATGTGTGCGACGAGTGGCGGTATTTCTGCATGTCGCGGCCGGTGCGGCCGATCCGGGGCGGGCAGACGGCGGCGATCTGGTCGGATCCGCTCGACCAACTGAGATAAGGAGGAAGCAATGGAGGTACGGACAACAGGCGTCCCCGTGATCGGGGAGAAGGAGCTCCGGCGGGCGGCGGAGATCCTGCGCCGCTACAAGCAGGGCAGGCAGAATCTCGAGCGGCGCATCATCGCCGACGAGGACTGGTGGAAGCTGCGGCAGTGGCGGCAGTTTGCGGACAAGGGCAATCCGAATGACGACCGGCCGGCGTCCGGGTGGCTGTTCAACGTGATCATGGGCAAGCACGCGGACGCGATTGCGGCCTATCCGGGGCCGAATATCCGTCCGCGGGAGCCGGACGACCGGATGGAGGCGCAGATGCTCTCGTCCATCCTGCCGTGTATTCTGGAGCAGAACGACTTTGAGGAGGTCTACTCCGACACGTGCTGGCAGAAGATGAAGCAGGGGACGGGCGTATGGGGCGTGTACTGGGATCAGGAGAAGCTGGGCGGGCTGGGCGATATCTCGATCCGGCCGGTGAATGTGCTGAATCTGGTCTGGGAGCCGGGCGTGACGGATATCCAGAAGTCGCAGAACGTGTTCCATCTGGAGCTGGAGGACAACGAGACGCTGCTGGCGGCGTATCCGCAGCTGGCGGGGAAGCTCGGCGGCAGCAGCGGGCTGCTGGCAAGGTACCGGACGGACGACGCGGTGGACTTGTCGGAAAAGACGCTGGTGGTGGACTGGTATTACAAAAAGCGCGTGGAGGGCAGGACGGTGCTGCACTACTGCAAGTATGTGGGGCAGACGGTCTTGTACGCGACGGAGAACGATACGTTCGTGCCGTCGGTCACGCGGGAGGAGGTGGACGAGCGGGGCGAACGGACACTGGTGCAGGTGCCGGTGCGCGGGCCCGCGTGCGAGCGGGGATTGTATGACGACGGGGAGTATCCGTTCATCTTCGACCGGCTGTTCCCCATTGAGGGCTCGATCTGCGGCTACGGGTACATCGACATCGGCAAGGGCGCGCAGGAGCAGATCGACCGGATGGACCAGGCCATCGTGAAAAACACGATCATGTCGGCCACGCCCCGGTGGTTCCGGCGCGCGGACGGCTCGGTCAACGAGCAGGAGTATGCGGACTGGACGAAGCCGTTCGTGCATGTGGACGGGAATCTGGGGCAGGACTCGCTGCAGCAGGTGCAGGTGCGCACGCTGCCGGCGGTGTGCGTGCAGGTGCTGAACAGCAAGATCGAGGAGCTCAAGTGGACGACCGGCAACACGGACGTGACGAACGGGCAGGTCTCGTCGGGCGTGACGGCGGCCTCGGCCATCGCGGCGCTGCAGGAGGCCTCGGGCCGCAGCTCGCGCGCGTCGACGCGGTCGGCCTACCGGGCCTACGCGCGGATGATCCGGATGGTCATCGAGCGCATCCGGCAGTTTTACGATCTGCCGCGGAAATTCCGCATTCTGGGCGCGGGCGGGGCGGAGGAATACGTGTCCTACTGCAACGCGCATCTCAAGGCGCAAAGCCTCGGCGCGGACGGGCTGCTGCGCACGCCGGTCTTTGACGTGACGGTGACGACACAGAAGCACACGGAATACACGAAGCTGGCGCAGAACGAGCTGGCGCTGCAGTTTTTCCAGCTGGGGTTCTTCCGGCCGGGGATGGAGCAGCAGGCGCTCGCGTGCCTCGACATGATGGATTTTGACGGCAAGGAGCAGGTGCTGCAGAAGATCCGGGGCGGGACGCAGGACGCGCTCTGGCAGCGGATGGCGCTGACGCTCGCGCAGCGGTATGAGCCGGAGCTGTTCGCCTCGCTGACAGATTCTGCGCAGGGCATGCGCGCGGACGTGCGGCTGGAGGGTGAGAAGGCCCCTGCGCAGGTCTGGCAGGCGAGAAAACGCGCCGCAGAGGCGGCGCAGCCGGAATGATCACGGTACAGCTTTCCGGGACTGTGCTGACGGTGCGCGGGCACGCGGGGTTTTCACGGTACGGCAGCGATATTGTCTGCGCGGCGGCGTCGATGCTGGCGTTCACGCTGGCGGCGGCAATGGAGGAGGCGGGACTGCAGCGGGCACCGGAGATCGAATCGGCGTGCGGCAACTTTCGGATCGCGGTGCGCCCGCGGGAAGGTGAGCGGGCGCGGGTGGAGGCGGTGTTCGCCGCCATCGGCGCGGGGTACCGGCTGCTTGCGGCGCGGTATCCGGAATATGTGCGGGTCATGGACGAGGACAGTCCTGAAAATAGCAGGCAGAGACCCGAAGACGGCCCGGAGAACGGGCAGAAGGAGGAGAAGGATGGAGAAACTGGAATGGCTGCAGGCGTTCGCAGAGCCGGAGCAGCCGGAGACCGGCGCGGCGGCACCCACGCCGGAGCAGCAGGAGCGGCTGGCGGCGCTTTCGCCGGAGGGCACGCAGGCGCTGACGCAGGAGCAGCGCGAGGCGGCGATGCGGCAGGG
>ERZ779729.1697-NODE-1697-length-14905-cov-1.809630_pt1 | contig 14905 bp, 9 predicted proteins | sample MGYA00511072_ERZ779729 | MGnify/ENA primary metagenome ERZ779729 (study PRJEB29588, sample SAMEA2156675) | human gut metagenome | biome: human gut; feature: human-associated habitat; material: faeces | place: Denmark | collected 2008/2010 ...
AAAAGAGAACCTTAAATCACAGTAAACATCTGTCACGCTATAACTTATGAGCCTGTGACACTTGTGAAGGTCAAAAACGATTTTTTAAATGGATCAAACTACCGCAATTTTGATTCATAACCAAAACAAATCGTTTTGAGTATGGTTGTTCAAAAACACACCCCCTAAAAAATTAAACAGAGCCAACAATTGCCTGTCAGATGGATAATAAACAAAGGGAGAGCTTGATAGTGAAGCTCTCCCTTTATTATTTTTCCGATGATGTTAATGAATCGTTATTTCTTGGCTAATTCATTAATCACATCCATTATCTTCTGACCGATTTCTTCAGCTGCCTCCATTGTAGAAGCCTCGCTATATACGCGAATGATCGGTTCTGTATTACTCTTGCGCAAATGTACCCATTTGTCGGCAAAGTCGATTTTCACACCATCGATATCGTTGATTTCTTCGTTCTTATAGATTTCCTTCACTTTGGCAAGGATAGCATCTACATCGATTTCCGGAGTCAGGTCTACACGGTTTTTAGCAATAAAGTAAGGAGGATAAGTAGCACGGAGCTCGCTAACCTTTTTTCCTTCGTGAGCCAGATGGCTAAGGAATAAAGCAATACCTACCAATGCATCACGGCCATAATGGCTGGCAGGATAGATTACTCCACCATTTCCCTCACCACCAATAACGGCATTGGTTGCTTTCATTTTCGTTACAACGTTTACTTCGCCTACGGCAGAAGCACTGTATTCCATACCATATTTACGGGTTACGTCACGCAGGGCACGGGTAGAGCTCAAATTGGAAACTGTATTACCCGGAGTATGTTTCAGCACATAGTCAGCCACAGTAACCAGTGTATATTCCTCACCGTACATTACACCATTCTCGCAGATCATTGCCAAACGGTCAACGTCTGGGTCTACAACGAATGCTACATCTGCTTTGCCCCCTTTCATCAGGTTCATGATGTCACCGAGGTTCTTTTCAAGCGGTTCGGGGTTGTGTTGGAAATTGCCGGTAGGTTCACAGTAGAGTTTTTCTACATGTTTCACACCCAAACGTTCAAGAAGTTTAGGGAGAATGATACCGCCTACAGAGTTCACACAGTCAATCGCTACACGGAAATTGGCTTTCTTGATAGCTTCTACATCTACCAGGTCGAGAGCCAATACACTGTCGATATGTTTCTGATTATAAGTCAGGTCTTTGCGGTAAGATCCCAGATGGTCGACATCGGCATAGTCAAATTCTTCAGCTTCAGCAATACGAAGTACTTCGTTACCTTCGGCTGCATTCAGAAATTCACCATGTTCATTCAGCAATTTCAGTGCGTTCCACTGTTTCGGGTTATGAGAAGCTGTCAGGATAATACCGCCACAGGCGCCTTCCATTGTTACAGCAAGTTCTGTGGTCGGGGTAGAAGCAAGATCAATGTCTACTACATCCCAGCCCATTCCCATCAATGTGCCGACTACTACGTTTTTTACCATTTCACCGGAAATGCGGGCATCACGTCCCACAACAATCTTATTACTCTTTGCCTTGCAGGTTCTACGAATCAAAGTAGCATAAGCCGAGGTGAATTTTACAATGTCAAGCGGGTTCAGTCCTTCCCCCGCTCCTCCGCCGATAGTTCCGCGGATTCCAGAGATAGATTTGATTAGAGTCATAAGTTCTCTACTTAAAGATTTGATTTATCTAATGTTAGTGCTTTAGCTTTTTGCTTTCTCAAACTTCCGGATATCATAGAAATAAGGATTGACATATTGTTGTGCAGTTGTATGTCCCATCTTAGAAGGCACAATCAGGCGTACATGCGCATTATTACGCAAATAAGGTAAGGCAATCAGCCATCCGGATGGAATTGCAGTTCCATAACCATTACTATTCCATAATAAATCGTAATCCAAACTACCGGATAAAACGATTCCATAAACAGTAGACGTGTTTTGCACATAACGGAATGTTAATGGAAACTTATAATAATCAGGAACATCCATCCATCTTTCCAAAGGAACATTGAAACATGTAGTATCTCCTGTCATCATATCCTGTTCTACATAGCGGGTACAAATGACATTATTGTTAGCAAAAGTATCTACCTCATTAATAACTTCAACTCCATTCTTATCCTCTTTTCCTCCACGATCTACGATCTGCATATATACGCCATTGGAGAAAGCAACGTATTCGTCATATCCATTCCCCGCTTCTTTAGAAGCTGTAATCGTATCCCGTTCAAACTCTTCCAGTGAAATGACACGGATATCATTATCTTTGATGAACTTATTCACCGCATTTTTCTCGTCTTCCAGCATTTCTGCATAAGTCTTCGAATTGTCGCATGCCTGGAACAGACTTCCGGCGGTTAACAAAGAGAGAAATAAAAATACAAGTTTCTTCATTATCTGTTATTTAGCTATATTCCGCACAAATGTATCTCAAAATCATTAAAAGTTGAAAGGGGGAAGTTGAAAGTTCGTATCTTTTAACCTTTCCATATTCACTTTTAACCTTCCATCTTTAGCTTTTCGCTGTTAGTAAAGGTTTATATTTCTCAAGCGCTTTCTCAAAGACCGCTTTTGCCTCTTCCATCGTTCCGAAAAATTCACCGCCCGAAGCATTCAAGTGCCCTCCTCCATGGAAGAATTCGGCAGCTAACTGATTGCATGGGAAGGTTCCTACTGAACGAAGGGATATTTTAATCATCGGTTTCTCAGTATCTTCTCTCAAGAAGCAAGAGAAACAGACATTTTTAATGGAAAGGGGAATATTAACAAAGCCTTCGCTATCGCCTTTTATATAGTTGAATTTACTTTGCTCTGCTTTTGTCAGGGTGATTAAAGCCGAATTATAATCCGAATACACAGTCATGTTCGACAATACATAGCCCATCAAACGTAAACGACTCTCTGAATAGGTGTTGTACACCTTACGATAAATATCATCTTTATCGATTCCTTTAGAAAGGAGTTCGCTAATGATAAAATAAATCTCCCGGTTGTTCGAGTTATAGGTGAACCCACCGGTATCTGTCATCATCCCTGTGTAGATACATTCTGCGCCTTCCTTAGAGATATCACTGAAATATCCCATACGGCAGATGAGACGGAATATAAGTTCGGAAGTAGAGGATATTTTAGGATAGGACATTACTATCTTACAGAAATCTTCGGGATACAAATGATGATCGATCATTATTTTACGTGCCGGAGAAGCGGCCACAGCATCTGCCATATCGTCGATACGCTTCAGTGCATTGAAATCGAGGCAACAGATGACATCTGCTTCGGCGATCAATTTATCTGCAAAGTCTTTGTAACGGTCATACAGCAGGATATCCTTACTGCCCGGCATCCACCGCAGAAAATCGGGAAAAGCATTCGGCACAATTACGTTTACTGTTTTCTCTTGTGAATCTAAAAAATGATATAATCCCAGTGAAGAACCGATAGCATCGCCGTCAGGAGAAACATGAGATACAATTACTATTTTGTCAGCTCGTTCAAACCATTTGGTGAAATGATCTATTTTGGCTTGTTCAATTACTTTCGTCAACATACTCTTATACTTTATCAAGGTGCAAATGTACGATAAATCTTTGTACTTAGAGCAAAAAGCGGACAGAACCTTCGTCGGATAGCGAGATAAACCGCAGACCGGATTGCTTGCATTCGCTTTCAAGGAGGTGTCTGCGGTATTCCGAGAGAGATGCGTCCAATATGACGTAAGAGATAGAAAAGATTCGGGTGAGCTCTTCCAGATGTCCGTCATATCCTTTGCATAAGTAAAGATACTGAATATATAACGGAGAAACGGTGGTTTTGTTCCGCCAATGGTTATCATTTATTACACAAATATGACAGCCATGATAGGATATAATCTGCTGCTGACGATTAAGTTCCATATACCGGCAATCGGCAGGTATTTCTTTGGGAGGCAGAAGATGATGATGCTTCCAATAGTTAGCAGCCATGCGCTTCAGACGTTTTTCATTGGAGATAGTATCTACATAGTTTATCCAGGAACGTCCATCGCTCTCAATGCAATGTACTGCAGGGCAACCGCGCACGTTATAAAAGACCAGGCTTGTCCGGGGACGATCTAGCCAATATAATGTTGAATGATAAGTCCCCAGTAATAAGATAGAAAAAAGACAAATCAATAAATTCCGGTATCGACGGTTCATGAAATAATAGGTTAACAAAAAGCCAACGATATAGATACCCAATATTTCTGACTGATAAAGCCAGATTCCATCTATAGAAGCGTAAGGAAGCTGTTCCACCCATCGGACGAAGAAATTAAGTCCTTCCAATAGTTTCTTAACACCTTCGGCCACTACGATCTGAAGCCACGAAAGAGGAGTCAGAAGAAGCATAATGACAGCAGCATACAGGATAATCGTAATGAAAGGAATAACAACCAAGTTCGTCAATAGAAAATGTACAGAGAACCGGGAGAAATAAAACATGACAAGCGGAGCTGTTCCTACCTGTGCAGCAATAGACACACTCATCAGTCCCCAAATATATTTTCCTATTCTACCTTTCACCGTAATCAGGTGATAGATTGACTTTTGAATCAATAGGATGGAAGCAACAGCAAGGAAAGAGAGCTGGAAACCAACATCAAACAACCATGCCGGATTGCAGAATAACATCAACCATGCAGCTGCCGCCAATGTATTTAAAGATAGCGGTTGGCGACCAACCATATCTGCCATTGCTAAAATCGAAAACATACTGACCGAGCGTACTACCGAAGGAGAAAGTCCTGTGAAAAAGGCAAAAGCCCATAATAGGATAAGAAGAAGAACAGAACGTATAACTCTACCTATATTTCCTCTTCGGGCAATAGGTTTCAGTATGAAAAAGAGCAATGTATATAAAAGCCCAATATGCAAACCGGATAGAGCTAGAATATGACTTGCACCGGCCACCGAATAACTCTCACGAACCGAATCACTTAATTCCGTTTTGTCTCCTATGGTCAGTGCTGAAAGTACAGCCAGTTCATCGCCGGAAAACCCTAGTTTCTGATAAAGTGAAATCATCTTTCTTCGGCAAGAGCTGGCTATACTTTTGAGATCAAGGTTATTCATTCCGTCCTGTTTTGTCCATTTCCCGGATGCAACATATCCTGTTCCACTGATTCCTTTCCGCATCAGGAAGCGGGCATAATCAAATTCATCAAAGTTGCGATTGTTGAAAGGGGGAGAAATACGGGCAGAAATCAGCAGTTCATCTCCACTTTTCAACCGGGTGACGGCCGAATCTTGCTGTAGATAAAGGATTGCAGTACGTTCTATCGGATATGTGCCGGCAGTATCACGACGTTCCTTTAATAATGTCTGGCAGAGGTAGGTATGTTCTTTCGCTTGAGGTGCATCCGTTATTAAAACCCGATACACTGTTTCTTCTTCCGGAAAAGAGTAGACAGCGTGTTGTAATTGCCAAGTTATTCCAAGCCATCCTCCTATAAAACAAAGGATAGAGACTGCTAATCCAAAACACCATCGCAAAGAATGGCGTTTCAGGAAATAAAGAACAAACAATAAAGCAATACAAAGTCCAAAGGCTAGAACACTCCAAAAAGGTTCCCATGAACGGTCAAAAAAATGATCTCCACAAAAAACGCCTGTTATCCAAGGGATAATCAGGCGTATATAGGGATATCGATGGATGTAAAAAGTACTCAACAGATGAGTTACAGTTCGTGCAACTGACGAATCATCGCCTCCGGATCGGGTGCCGCAAAGACAGCATTACCAGCCACTAACGCATCGGCTCCCGCCTCAACCAAACGGGCACCTGTTTCCAGATTTACCCCACCGTCTACTTCAATCAGGGCTTTCGAACCTGTCCGTTCAATCAGGGCACGCAGCTCACGAACTTTTTCTACTGAATGTTCGATAAACTTCTGTCCGCCAAATCCTGGATTCACGCTCATGATAAGCACCATATATACATCCCGGATAATATCTTGTAAAAGAGCTACAGGAGTGGCCGGATTGATAGTTACAGCAGGCTGCATCCCGGCTTCTCTGATTTGTTGAATCACCCGATGCAGATGCGGGCAAGCTTCATAATGTACATTCATCGTATGAGCGCCCAACGCTTTTACCTCCGGAATAAACTTTTCCGGATTCACAATCATCAAATGCACATCCAACGGTTTCTTACTTAACTTCGCTACATATTTCAGTACCGGAAAGCCAAATGATATGTTCGGAACAAATACTCCGTCCATAATATCAATATGTACCCACTCCGCTTCACTGCGGTTTACCATTTCAATATCCTTTGCCAAATATCCAAAATCGGCAGAAAGAATGGAAGGAGCGATAATCGGTTTCATAATTCTTTTATTTTAGGTTCTAGCCGTCTCTTATTCGGGACGCTTTATTCTATTTATAATCTAATGGCTTGCTCGTTTTAATCTGCTCATCCGATTAATTACTTCATCAGACAACCATCTTCCAGGTGATATCCACGAAGCAATTCATCTATTTTCAAACGTTTTTTACCGGGAAGCTGTAAAGAAAGAATAGATACAAATCCATCCGGTACAGCTACTTTCATGAATTTCTTTCCATCGGTCACAATTGTTCCTGTAGCTAATTGATGTGATTCATAAATCTTCTCGCTTTCAAATATCTTCACGACCACTGCTGCTCCTTCTTCAGAAGTAATCAGTTCACTCCAAGCAGCAGGATAAGGTGATAATCCACGGATAAAATCGTATATCTTCTTCACCGACTGATTCCAGTCAATCCGGCAGGTTTCTTTAAAGATCTTCGGAGCAGGACGAAGTTCACCGACAACCGCCATTTCTTCTTGAGGAATCGGTTTTACCGTTCCATTCAAGATAGCGTCTACCGTTTCAAGAACCAGTTTTCCTCCCAGTACCATCAACTTATCATGTACCACTTCCACATTATCCGTATCTGCAATAGGTACATGTACTTGCTGAATGACTTCTCCGGTGTCTATCTCGTGTTTCAAAAAGAAAGTAGTAATTCCAGTTTCCGTATCACCATTGATAACCGCCCAATTAATGGGGGCAGCTCCACGGTATTGAGGAAGCAAAGAAGCATGAAGATTGAATGTACCCAGTCGTGGCATATTCCATACCACTTCCGGCAACATACGAAAAGCAACTACAATCTGCAAGTCCGCCTTCCATTCACGCAATGCTTCTACAAAAACCTCATCTTTTAACCTTTCCGGTTGAAGTAACGGTAAATTTTGTTCAAGCGCATATTGCTTTACAGGAGAATACTGGATCTTATGTCCGCGTCCGGCAGGCTTATCGGGCATTGTAATCACACCCACTACATTATAACCGCCTTCTACTAATTGACGCAGGGCCTCTACCGCAAAATCGGGAGTCCCCATATATACTATTCTTAAATCTTCTTTTTTCATAATCGTCTTATAATCTGCATAGCAACCTGTTATCTGCATAAACCCGGCTCCGGCATCTTGCCGATTGTCAGTTAGTCTTCAGAGAAATGTACCAATACTTGCCGGTATGAATTAAATATCTTCGATTTAGAGACAAATCCCTGGTATCGCCCTTCTTCATCCACTACCGGAAGATTCCAGGCTTTCGTATCATCAAACGTCTGCATCACCTGTTCCATTCCATCCGTATCGAATATCTTGGCAGGGGCAGATGTCATTAATTTATTAACAGTGAAACGGTGATAAAGTTCTTGCCGGAACATGATGTTACGAATGTCGTCGAGAAGTACAATTCCCAACAATCCACCCGTTTTCTTATCTGTCACCGGGAAGACATTTCGATGGGAAGCAGCAATTGCTTTCACTAATTCGCCCAAATCCATTTCCGGATGTACGACAACGAAATCTTTCTCCACCACATTCTCCATCTTCATCAACGTCAACACGGCTTTATCCTTATGGTGTGTAAGCAACTGTCCCTTCTTAGCTAAACGCATCGAATAGATACTATGAGGTTCGAAAGCTATAATGGTCAGATATGAACTTACAGATACAATCATCAACGGAAGAAATAAGTCATATCCCCCTGTCAATTCAGCGATCAGGAACACCCCTGTCAACGGAGCATGCATAACGCCACTCATCACTCCCGCCATCCCCATCAATGCAAAATTCTTTTCCGGCAAATAAGCGGAGAAAGCAAAGTCATTGCTAAAATGAGAAAAGACAAACCCGGCGATACATCCCAAATAAAGCGAAGGCGCAAAGATACCACCACAACCACCGCCACCATTCGTTGCACTGGAAGCAAAGACCTTCAGCAGAATAATCAGCAGCAGATAAACCAGCAGCAAATTGCTATAGCCATAAAACATAGAATTGTTCATGACCGTATCCCACTCTGCCGCAGACGTTCCATTCAGCAAAAGATTAATGGTATCATATCCTTCACCATAAAGAGGCGGGAAAAGAAAGATCAATATACTCAACATCACACCACCGAAAGCCAGTTTCTTATAAGGGTTGTTGAGTTTACCAAAGACACCTTCCACCGAATTCATGGCACGCGTAAAGTACAATGAAATCAGTCCGCAAAAAATTCCCAGTAAAATAACGAAAGGAATACGTTCCAGTTCGAATGCCTGATCTAAATGAAACTTAAACATAGCCTCCGTACCGGTGATTATATATGAAACGGTTGCCGCTGTCACGGCAGAAATCAGCAGGGGAAGTAAAGAGGACATGGTCAAGTCGATCATCAAGACTTCCAATGTAAATACCAATCCCGCAATCGGAGCTTTAAAAATGCCGGCAATCGCACCTGCCGCGCCACAGCCGACGAGCAACATCAGCGTGCGGTGCTCCATCTTGAATACACTCCCTAAATTGGAACCGATTGCCGAACCTGTCAGTACAATCGGCGCCTCTGCTCCAACCGATCCACCAAACCCGATGGTGATCGCACTGGCAATGGTAGAGGACCAGATATTATGTCGCTTGATACGTCCCTGTCTACGGGAAATAGCATATAGAATTTTGGTGACTCCATGGCTGATGTCATCCTTTACAATATTACGAACAAACCAACCTGCAAGAAAAATCCCGACTACCGGATATACCAAATACAGGTAGTTAGCTTCCGTTGCATTAAAATTATCAGTTAGGAAATTCTGTATCTGATGGATAAAGAATTTCAATATTAATGCGGCAAACGCTGTGAAAATTCCGACCAGGAAACTTAATATCAGAATAAATTGCTTCTCCTTTATATTCGCTTCCCGCCATTTGATGCAACGCTGTAATAAACTAAGTTTTTCTCCCTTCATTTATTCGCGAATTATCTTTATCACTCCACCTTTTTCCAACTTAATAATACTTGAGGGTCTCGGCCGGCTCATATCGTCCTGGCGAAAGCCTACGATATAATCTACCGCCGATTTGATTTCATCACTGATTTCACTAAAATTAGCCGCACCCGGCTGCCCACTGACATTAGCCGAAGTAGAAACGATTGCTTTACGAAACTGCTGACAGAGTCGTCTGGAAAAGTCTTCATTCGTCACCCGAATCCCTACACTGCCATCCTCGGCCAGCAAATTCGATGCTAAGTTACGTGCTCCGGAATAAATAATCGTCAACGGCTTGTCGGCAACTTCAATCAAATCCCATGCAACATCAGGCACATCCTGTACATAAAAATCTACTTTAACCGGAGAGTCTACCAAGACCAGCATAGCCTTGCTGTCAGCGCGTTTCTTAATCTCATACACGCGGCGTACAGCCTCTTCATTAGTCGCATCACAGCCTATACCCCATACGGTATCGGTGGGATAAAGGATCACTCCTCCTTCATTCATCACCTGACAGGCTTTTTTAATATCTTCTATCATTTCTTGATTAATTTCCGTTAAGAACAAGATGCAAAAATAACACTTTTATTCCATTTAGTGAAATCTATCCCGACGTTTTTAAATTCCCCTTTCAAATCAGCTATTCGCACACAAGACAAGAGTTTAACTATCGAACAATGATATAGGTTGATCCCACAAGCCATACAAAAAGAAAGAACGATGTAATCCATTGTGAGAATCTACATCGTTCTATAAAAAACAGATCATTCAATAAGTCATACTAAATACTGTCAGTTTTTCCAACTGTTATCCAGGTTCGGATTTAAAATCACGTCTTCATAAGGATAAGGAACATACATCTTACTGTCATCCCAAGTTCCGGTGACTGCTACAGCTTCTTTCCTGAAAACATCGTGCGCCACCTCAATAGGCTTATTTAGCTTACGGGATTCAAAATGATCCTTATAACGGTACATTCTAAACATATCCCTGGCTCTGCTGGCGATTCCTCCCCAATAGTATCCCGCCATTTCCCAGCCATGTTCATCGTAAGCCGCTTCCGCCAGTTTATCAGGAGACATATCCGTCGTATATTTATCAGTCTCTTCACCATCTGCCCTGTTGCGTACCTCGTTTAGAACTTTGACCGCCTGATCATTGATCTCTCCCGCACGCCCTGTCGCTTCGGCATACCAGCAATATACTTGCGAAAGACGTAACAACTGGAATGTTTTCTCACCCGACGCATTGACTACGGTAGGATTTGTATAATCAAATTCTGTTCCACGCACCGCTCCTTCTGCAGTTTTCATAAAGACGGGGGCGACTACTTCACGAGAAGCAGGATCGGTATCATACCACCAATCATATAGTTTCCCGTCGCTAAGCATGATTTTCGGGAAATACGTAGCATCTTTACGAGGGCCTTCAGGAAAGTTCTTCCAAAATTTGATTTCCCCATTCGTATCTCCCCAACCGGCCTGTTTCATATCCTGAAGGAAATCAGTTAAAGGAGCGGCCTGCCCCATCGCATCCCTGTTATAGTAGATACCTAACAGCAGCTCCGTATTCTTATTATTGTACTCCCACGAATATACCTGACTATATTCCGGTAGCAGTTTATAATAATAAGTGCCATTATCTGCACCGTCTATCACTTCTTTGGCTTTAGCGGCAGCCAGTTTATAATATTCAACTCCTTTATTAAGCGGCCACCCCGCCATACACATATAAACATAAGCCATTGTTGCTTTCACAGCTCCTTCACTTACGGCAATATTCATTCCGTTTCTGGCATAAGGTTCTTTTGTATACATTGCGGGACAACCGGTTTCGGCTATTTTCAGGTCAGACAGGATCAGTTCGTACACTTCTTCCTCTGTCTTTAAGGGAGCATTATAATCTATTTCTTCTTTCAGCATAATGGGAACTCGTCCCCAAGTCGTCACCAGATAAAAATAAGAGTAGGCTCTCCAATAATGCGCCTGTGCAATAGCCACCTTAATATCCTCTTTCGACACCTCCGGCGTACGCTCCGCATTATTAATGATAAAATTAGCGGCCTTGATAACTTTGAAACGCTGTTCCCACATACTGGACAACCACGAGTTATTGTCTTTCACATCAAACTGATCATGCTCACGGAGAGGCTGTTTATTACTGGAAGGATGAGTGGAGATATCATCTCCCACCAGGAAGTTCGTTCCACAAAGATTATTACTAGCCTGTGAACTTGCGATCACGGAATAGAGAGCCGTCAGCGAAGCGTCCAGGTCTTCTTTATTACTGAAATAGGTATCCGAAGGTAACTGTCCTTTCGGATCTTCTTCCAGAAAATCACTACACGAAGTCCAACACAAAGCTGTCAGAAGTACAGGCAAAACTTTCATTATAAAGGTATATGTTATTTTCATACGGTTATTGTCTTAATAGGTGGTTTAAAATCTGATTTTAGCACCGAAAGTAATCGTCCGCGGAATCGGATAAGCGCCATAGTCCAGTCCATCATAACTGGTATACACTTCGGGATCCATTCCTTTATAGCGGGTGATCGTAAAGAGATCCTGTGCGCTGACAGACAATTGTACACTTGCAAACTTTAATACACGGCGAGGAATGCGGTACGAGAGACTGATATTCTTCAACTTAATAAAAGAAGCATCTTCAAGCCAAAAATCTGAATTGGCATAACTCTTGTTATCGGTGTTAGTGAGACTCGGATAAAGGGCGTCAGCTTTGTTAGCAACATGATCCCAGCCTTTGAAGTAGGCATCGCGCAAGGTAATAAAACGAGAGACTCCAGTCATGGATGCCGCCATAAAACGACTGATATTCAGCCGGTCATATCCTGTGGCAGCATTGAAAAAGACATTCAGCGTCCAGTTTTTCCAAGTAACAGTGTTATTCCAACCTACTGTCCATTTGGGACTTGCCTGTCCTTTCACGACCAGATCATCGGAAGTCGGATTCGTTGTCAGACTACCATCTGCTTTCTGATAAAGATTGGCGCCTTTATCATCGAATCCTTTCCACTGATAAACATAGAAAGATCCCATAGGATAACCGGGCTTCATAATCTGCAGAGGACCTCCCAAATCGCTATAGTTAGCAGTGAGTACAAAGTCATCTCCTGCGAGGTCTGCTACTTCATTCTTCACATAAGAAGCATTCAGACTGGTTTCCCATGTCACGGCGCCCTTCACAGGGAAAGTAGTGAGAGACATTTCGACTCCTGTATTGTTAAGTTTCCCCTGATTAACCCAATAGGTACCACCTCCGTTATATTTGGGTACTTGTTTCTGAAAGAGCAGATCTTTCGTTTGCTTCTTAAACCAGTCCACTGTTATATTAAAACCTCCGAGACTCAAGTCCAATCCCAAATCATATTGATAAGTCTTTTCCCACGTAATGTCAGGTGTAGCAAACTGATTCCCCCAATATCCCGTAGAAGAAGTGGAAGTTCCCCAACCGTAAGAGGCACCCGACAACATACCCAGCGTACTATAAGCAGCAATATCCTGGTTTCCTGTAACTCCGAAACTGGCACGTAACTTCAATTGGTCAAGTACATGCTGATTACTCATGAAAGATTCCTGTGCAATATCCCAAGCTATAGCTGCGGAAGGGAAATATCCCCATTTGTTGTCTCCCTGGAATTTAGAAGAACCGTCGGCTCTCAATGCGGCAGTAATGAAATAGCGTTTTTTATAATCGTAATTAGCGCGTACGATACCGGAAGCCAAAGAGAATTCCGTATAAGAATTGCTCGCATCTCTTATAGCGGCATTGCCGAGATTCCAGTACCCTACACTTTCATTGTTCAGATTAGAACCAGTTCCTTTCAGTTGCGAATCCCACGAGCGGCTTATCTCCCATACTGCCATAGCGGTGAAACTATGATCGCCAAACTGCTTTTGCCAGGTCAGGTTGTTTGTGTTTTGCCAATAATTGTGCAGCGCACTGGTATTACTCGCACTATTGATGGCACCCGGTGAATCCAGTTTCGACCGGAAAGAATAAGAAGGACTATTGTCATAATCGTAACCTCCCTGAACGGAAAGCGTCAGTCCTTTCATGATCTTAAACAGCAATGTAAGGTTCGCATTTAAATTATAGCTATAGCTGTCACTATCGTTCACTACTATTTCACCATAAGGGTTGGAGCCGACCATGTTATATGGGTCTGTATTATACACACCGGTTTCGGGGTCTTTCAGTTCCATAGTAGGCGAAAAGTTAGTGACGTGTAACCAGTTAGCCCCACCTTCATTGTGTTTGTGAAGACTGGATGCGTTTAATTTTGCAGAGATTGTCAACCACGGTTTCACTTCCGAGTCGATGTTTGCCCGAATCCCATAGCGTTTATAGTCGGACATGATCGTGATGGCTTCCTGATCAAGCACATTTCCCGAAATAAGGTATTTCACTTTTTCGTTTCCTCCGGATATGGCGAGCCGATAATCCTGGGTGATACCTGTACGAGTCAGAAGATCAGTCCAGTTGATTCCTTTCGTTCCATTTTTATAAGCCTCAAGGTCTTCGGCAGAGATAGTGGACGATCCGCGAATATCATTCAGTGCAGTTGCATATTCATAGGCGTTCAGCAGGTCATACTGTTTTCTGACAGTCGAAAGCCCGACCGATGCATCGAATGTTACCTGTGCTTTTCCCTCACTACCCTGTTTGGTGGTTATCAGAATAACGCCATTCGAACCGCGGGAACCGTAAATGGCAGTAGAGGAAGCGTCTTTCAATATTTCCATTGATTCAATGTCACTGGGATCGACAACACTGCTTAATGATGATTCCACCGGAAATCCATCAATAACATACAACGGTGAATTACTTTGTGTTATAGAATTAGCCCCTCTAATAATAATAGAGGCATCTACACCTGGTGTTCCATCAGAAGCAACAACATTAACCCCTGCAACACGACCCGCCAAAGATTCATCAAACGTAGGAACCGCAGCTTTCTGCATTTCCTTAATATCGACTTTATCCACTGATCCCGTAAGGTCTCGACGCACAACTGTACCATAACCCACCACAACAACCTCATCTAAAGACTGAGCCTCTTCGTTCAACGTAATTTTCAATGTTTCTGATTTTTTCACCAAGACTTCTTTTTTATTAAATCCAAGATAAGAAAAAAGGAGAATCGGATTTTTCACGGTATTTGGAACTAAAATAGAAAATTTCCCATCTATATCAGTTATCGCGCCAATCTTCGTATCCTTTACCATAATATTTACACCAACAAGAGGCTCATCTGTTATATCTACAACACTGCCTTTTATTGTAATCTGTGACAAAATATTTGGTGCAAACAAAAGCAACATACTTATAAATAAACTCCTGTTCAAGATATAAATCAATCTACTCCTCGTCTTTTTCATAATATTTCATTTGTATTCAACTTATAAATCATACTAACACTAATAACCAGAAAAATACACAAAAAGAACATTCTTCTCATTAAATTCTTATTCTATATCATCTATTATACGGTGATACAAAAACATTAATATATATTTTCGTTTATATATTATAAAATACGTTTGTACAGAATTGAACTGTTTACTTTTT